>Ga0214544_1008853_pt1 | contig 16342 bp, 10 predicted proteins | sample CNSS3metaG_FD_160074 | JGI IMG/M metagenome (GOLD analysis project Ga0214544, IMG submission 160074) | Root nodule microbial communities from cowpea collected in UCLA plant growth center, Los Angeles, California, USA - CNSS3 | ecosystem: Host-associated > Plants > Roots > Nodule | place: USA...
TATATATATATATATTAATTATGAACATCTATTTGGCCTTGATTGCATCAGAACCGAGGCAGTAATGAAGAGATATGCCTTGGTTGACAATCGGGGCAGAAATATGATCCTTTTTTACCTTGACTGGATTTATTTCGGGTCTTAAACCGAGGCCAAATGACCAAAATAACCACTACATAAACCCTTTTCTACACTAGTGAACCAAGATATAAATGAAGACTAAATAGTCTAAAAGTTAGAGAATAGTTGATTTTGTTAATTGTTTTGCCTTCTAAAAGAACATAAACTTTAAAATTGTTAATTCATAAAATGTGTATTAAAATATATCATATTTTTGTAATTTTTTTTCATCTTATATTTTCCTTGTAGTTTTCTACTGTGTCAAAACAATTTCTTTTTTAGTTGATAGAATTTAATAATTAGTGATACAGGCATAACAAAGGGTCTTTCCACACACACACACACACACATATTGATATGAATCGCATCATGGTCCAAATGAAAAAGGACTAATGTACCATTTTGCCGCAGATTTTCTTTTTAAGTTATTAGTTTGTTTAAATAGTGGCCAAATTCTTTATAAAATTGGATGACCAAATTATGTTTTGGTTTAATCAATTAATGGGCTCTAATTTAGTTTTGTTTCAAGTTATAATGATGGCCCAATTAGCAACTTAGTCATCAGCCTTTGGGAGACCAAAGGATGCGTAGCTAAATGCTTTTGGGTTGCCGCAATTATCTTGTGGTCATAACTCTCATTCTACTCATCCAAAATTAGTGATTCTTAAGCCTAAACTAAAGTTCAGAACGTGAACTTTCATGTCGTTTTGAAATTACCTCAATTGGAATTTTATACCACGAGATATCAACGATTCTAAGTTATTGTTCAAAGTGAAATTCCAGCCACTCTCCTATTTACCTTTTCACTAATTTTCCAAGTTTCTTACAAAGTTCTAACCCTAAAGATCCTATGTCAGTCCTTGTACAGATACAATTTATATATATATATATATATATATATATATATATATATAAGTTTAATTAAATTTAAGTACTTTTAGTTAAAAAGGCATGCAATTAAGTGTTCATATGTGTCATGTTCATTATCATTATTAAGTGATAAAGCATTTCATTCGCATAGACAACACCATACGACCTTCTCAAAAGTGTATGACTTCTATTTCACTTTTGAAAAATTGGTGATTCTGTCATATATTTTTTTGAAGATATTTGATACAAAATGCAGAAGAAAAAAACTTGAACCAACATAGCATTGCAATATCCTTCCCTCTTTGCCGCTGATCATCATTAAAAATAAGCTAATCGTCATTAAAGCATGCGTGACTAGTACCAAATTGTTAATAATCAAATTTTTTTAATGTGTCCTCACATGCTTTGTGACTCATACTGTGTTAGTTCTTGGCAGTTCCAACGTAATCAGAGTAATTAAAAATAAAATATAAAACACTACGGTTAATTTATGTTGACTCATGATGCATCAGCATGCCCACCAAAGCTTAATCTGTGTGCTTGCTTTCCCTGTTTTATGTTACATGTAAAATTAAAAATAAATAAAAACAAAAGTGAAATAGAATAATTTTTATGACATTTTCGATATACTATAATCAAACCCTTTTTGTTCACAAAACAATACTATGTGAAAGGATAACAAAGACGACGCGTAAATAGTCATCCAAAAGTGATTATGAAACATGAAAATAAAAGAATGCAAGCACATCTCCAATTTTGATTGCTGAATGGATGTTTGTGATAGAAGGGGTGCCATGTATTAGATGTTCTATTTCAAAGTTCTTTTCGTAAGTCAATTTTGTAATCATACATGAAAGGCACAAAAGATTTTTACCTAAAACTTTTCTGAAAATTATATAAATGTCTAATATTAAAAAAAAATTACACTTATCTTTCTAAAATAAATTCGAATGACATTACTTTAGCTTCTTTAAATAAATATTCTTCATTATTATGTAATTAATAAATAAAACATTTAATTTTTATATTTTTATATTTTTAATGAAATGGCATTCATCTTCTTTATTTTATTATAAAATAATATACCAAAATTTCAATAAAAACTAAAAGTTAAAGTTTTAAATACAAAAATTAAATAATTTAATTATATTTTCAAGTGGTATTTACACATTATGAGAACAGCCCATATTAAAGGAAATTCATGTTCGATTCACACTATTTGAGAAAATTCTAAAAACCAACATCAACTATAACATTGTATAACATTGTAGGACAAAAAATTTACATTACACCCTAACTTCAAAATAGACATCTATCTTTCTTATTAATTGCGGCAATCACATACTTTATTTTATTTATATTTATACATGTATTAGAATCATGTGTAAATATAATTATTTAATAAACTTAATTGTATATTTTATTATATACTAAAATAAATTTTTCTAAAAGGTGTAACTTTTTATTTGTATAAGATAATTTATAATTTAATGATACTATAATTTTTAGGAAATTTTAAAAATATAATAATTCAACTATTTTTTATATAAAATATTTATTTCTACATTTAAAAATTTTAATTTTTTATAAATATTTATTCATATTTTAGTCAATATAATATTTTTAAATAAAATAAAGAATTAATGTGAAAGTTTATTTTAAAACTAGAGGATATAAATATATTTGGATATCATAATACAAATACTTTAGCATTAGTATAGGGAAGTAATCAGTTAAAAAAACTCTTTAATATAATTTATGAAGTGATTACAATAATAAATAAATTTATTATATATAATACTTTCCAGTTATATTAGTGTATATATGCATTATTTATGACAAAAGTAAATAATATAGGAGTTTCCATTTATGGTAATTTACTTTATTCTTGGAGCATCTGGTAGTTGTATAAATCCAAATATTTATTTAAAAAAAATTAACAATGGACCATTCATTTATATGTGCCAGAATTTGATAGGCTAAAAGGTTGTAAAAATATTTTTACATGAATAATTTAAAGAGTTTTGATGGCATTATAAACAGAGAGATTAATATAATTGCCTATTTTGTAACGAGAGGTAGACATTTTGTTTTCTTCACCAACAGCCTATAGTTGAATCGTGTTAAACAAGTTTATATTCTTGAAAAAAATCATTGAAAGAGACAAAGTTTATTTCAATAATTGTTAGATGTCTAAAGATCTTTCTTTGAAGAATATCTTAATTTAATTTATTTGTTTCTTTAAAAAAGGAAAAGGTGAAGATTCGACGTGGTCCTTTATTCGACCTAGTTTGCATTTGAGAAAGAAAAATGTTTACCCAACAGAGATGGAGAGAATCTGAGAAAACTAAAGCATATTCCATCTTCTGCAGTAATAATTAGGTTCGATCAAAACAATAAAAGTAAGAAAAATAATATTTTTTAGGCACGTAAAAATGACTCTATTTTTCTATATAAAGCCACCACAATATGCACCTTTTTTATGATAAAACCCTGTGACTCTTTTTGATCCTTTTTTCATTCGCTGTGATCTTCCTCTTCCTCGTACACAGGTACCATATTGGATTCCAACCACTTGTTTGTTCATTTCATGGGTCGTGCCAAAGTCATATGTTTCATGCTTTCTGGTTCCCCACGTGTTGTGTTTCAAAGGGGAGTTTTTTCAGTGTGGTTGTAGTAATAGTATTTGTATATATCATCACCCTGCACGTGTCATCCATTGGTCGTATCATAGAAGTCAATTTCATCATTAAATGCGGGCCGTGGAAAGAACTTATGGATGTTGTGTTGATTCGTCCCTTGGTTTTAGTTTCATATAGTTTTCATTGGTGTTGTTTGTTTTTTTATTTGTTCTTGTGGGGTTATTAGTTGGCTTTTCATGATCTCAGGCGAAGGCACTGAAAGTTAACAATGGCGAACCGGAAACTGGAAAAGATGGCATCCATTGATGCACAGCTTCGGCTATTGGCTCCTTCCAAAGTCAGTGAGGATGACAAACTCATTGAGTATGATGCTCTTCTGCTGGATCGCTTCCTTGATATTCTGCAGGATTTACACGGGGAGGATCTCAAAGAAACAGTGAGTTTTTTCTTACTCTCCTACTTTCATGTCTTTCTTCTTACATTTTGGTTTCATTTGGTTACACTTACACTTACACATTGCTTTTTGTCTCTCATGTCTCTATTTGTTCTGAAAGTCTAATACTGGTTTGGTGAGAAACAACATGAAACTTGAACGTAAAATAGGGATCTAAGACCTTAAGTTACTGAAGACAATATGTTGAGGAGGCAAAATATTTTTTTTTTCATGTACCTAGTAATAATTTTAACAAAACTAGGTATATTTGTTCATCCTCATGTATATGTAGGTCCACTTGTATGCACAAATTTTGATTATTGGATCAGGGGTGTGGGTTTGGAGAGTTTTATGGTAAAATAACTCTTTGATATGTTCTTGTAGCCATGAGAAAGGCCTTTTTCATAATGGATTCTTAGTGATTGAATGTCAAGTACTACGTAGAAGATAGATATGTGATCAGTGAAATAATATACTGGGTTTTATGTTCTTGTGCACTTCTCTTCGACATTTATGAGCTGGAAAACTATTTCACATGATGGTTAAGTAAATGTCCTTGTGTAGGTTCAAGAAGTATACGAAATTTCAGCTGAATATGAAGGAAAGCGTGACCCTAAGAAACTGGAAGAACTTGGAAATATGATAACTAGTTTGGATGCAGGGGACTCTATTGTTGTTGCCAAGTCCTTTTCCCACATGCTTAACTTGGCCAACTTGGCTGAGGAGGTCCAGATTTCTCGCCGCCGAAGGAACAAGTTGAAGAAAGGGGATTTTGCAGATGAGAATAATGCAACTACAGAATCAGACATCGAAGAAACTCTCAAGAAACTTGTGTTTGACTTGAAGAAGTCTCCTCAGGAAGTTTTTGATGCACTGAAAAACCAGACTGTTGATCTGGTTCTCACTGCTCACCCTACTCAATCAGTTCGTAGATCTTTGCTTCAAAAGCATGCAAGGTTTGTCACAAAAATATAGTGTTTTTCAGCTTCAGTATTCAATTGTGTACTTTCTTTGTTTAAGTTGATTCAAGACACCAAAGTTGAGCTTTCTGGTTTTCATCTGCATTGCAGGATAAGGAATTGTTTATCTAAATTGTATAACAAAGACATAACTCCTGATGATAAGCAGGAGCTTGATGAGGCCCTACAAAGGGAGGTAAGTATCAAACCACTAGGATTTTCTTCGTTGGTTTAGCAAACTGCATTAACCATTACTTTTTCTTTCTTTTCTTTATCACATCAATAACTTTCTTTGGAGTTTATTCTGCAGAAGAAGAAATGTTCTAGGTGAAAAGAAACAAAGGCTTCATTGAGTCGATGACATTGTTGACAATTTTCTTTTGTTACTTCTGTAGATTCAAGCTGCCTTCCGTACAGATGAAATCAAGAGGACCCCTCCAACACCACAAGATGAGATGAGAGCTGGGATGAGCTACTTCCATGAGACAATTTGGAATGGTGTTCCAAGATTTCTGCGCCGTGTTGATACAGCTTTGAGCAACATTGGAATTAAGGAGCGTGTTCCTTATAATGCTCCTCTCATTCAATTTTCTTCTTGGATGGGGGGTGATCGTGATGGTATTACTCTTACTTGAGATGAAAAAGTAGTAGTATTACATATTATCTTTGAACAGTGAACAAACGGAAGAAAATGCAAATTTTATGTTTCAATATGATACAGGTAATCCAAGAGTAACTCCTGAGGTGACAAGGGATGTTTGCTTATTGGCTAGAATGATGGCTGCTAATATGTACTATTCCCAGATAGAAGATCTCATGTTTGAAGTAATCCACACCTCTTTCATACTCCAAAAGTTATAATCATGGATGGTTTATTACTGTTGAATCATTTTGCTGATTTCCCTTCTTGTTTCTTTCTGTAGCTCTCTATGTGGCGCTGCAACGATGAACTACGCGTTCATGCAGATGAGGTTCACAGGTCTTCTAATAGAGATGAAGTTGCAAAACACTACATAGGTGTTTACCACTTTAAACTCGGTGGATATGTGTTATATACTTTATTTATTTTGTATGAAGCTATAAACAAAGGGTCACATCACAATGTAACAAATGGTGAAAATATATTGGTTAGTTTACTAAAGCGATGATCTTTTCTTTCTTGATTATGCAGAATTTTGGAAAAAGGTTCCCCCAAATGAACCATATCGTGTGGTACTTGGTGAAGTGAGGGATAGGCTCTATCAGACTCGTGAGCGCTCTCGCCATTTACTAGCGAATGGTTACTCTGATATTCCAGAGGAAAACACTTTCACCAGTGTTGAGCAGGTACGTACATGCATTGTTTTTGCTTTCCTGTACTATATATTACTAGCTATGTTTTCATGTTAAGATTTAGTTATTTAAAAGGTTTGTTTCTGGTTGAAGCAGTTTGTGTTTTCCTTGGATAATTTCACAGACACTAACTAAAGTTAATCTGTGTAGTTCCTGCAACCTCTTGAACTATGTTACAGATCACTGTGTGCTTGTGGTGATCGAGCAATTGCTGATGGAAGCCTCCTTGATTTCCTGAGACAAATCTCGACTTTTGGACTGTCGATAGTGAGGCTCGATATCAGGCAAGAGTCAGATCGTCACACTGATGTGTTGGATGCCATTACCAAACACTTGGAAATTGGCTCATACCAGGAATGGTCTGAAGAGAAAAGACAGGAATGGTTGTTGTCGGAATTAAGTGGCAAAAGGCCACTATTTGGACCAGACCTTCTTCAAACTGAAGAAATTAGGGATGTTTTGGACACATTTCATGTGATAGCTGAACTTCCACCTGATAACTTTGGAGCCTATATCATATCAATGGCAACAGCACCATCTGATGTGCTTGCAGTTGAGCTTCTGCAACGTGAATGCCATGTGAAGCATCCATTAAGAGTTGTGCCATTGTTTGAAAGACTAGCTGATCTAGAGGCTGCTCCTGCTGCTTTGGCACGGTTGTTCTCTGTGGACTGGTACAAGAATAGGGTGAATGGGAAGCAAGAAGTGATGATTGGATACTCAGATTCAGGAAAAGATGCTGGAAGGTTCTCTGCAGCATGGCAGCTATATAAGGCTCAGGAGGAACTGATAAAGGTTGCTGAGAAATTTGGTATCAAGCTAACCATGTTCCACGGTCGTGGTGGTACTGTTGGAAGAGGAGGTGGACCTACTCATCTTGCTATTCTGTCTCAACCTCCAGACACAATCCATGGATCACTTCGTGTGACAGTCCAAGGGGAAGTTATTGAGCAGTCATTTGGAGAAAAACACTTGTGTTTTAGAACACTACAACGTTTCACTGCTGCCACTCTAGAACATGGCATGAACCCCCCCATTTCTCCAAAACCAGAATGGCGCGATTTGATGGATCAGATGGCTGTCATTGCTACTGAGGAATACCGATCCATTGTGTTCAAGGAACCACGCTTTGTTGAGTATTTCCGCCTGGTAAGAACCACACTTTAAGTTGTTATTGGATTGCAACATAGAAGAGAGTTTATTGATGAAGTTGATGTATGATGCAGGCTACACCAGAGTTGGAATATGGGAGGATGAACATCGGAAGTCGACCGGCAAAGAGAAGGCCTAGTGGAGGCATTGAAACACTGCGTGCAATACCTTGGATCTTTGCATGGACGCAAACAAGGTTTCATCTTCCAGTGTGGCTAGGGTTTGGAGCAGCATTTAAAACAGTTGTTGAGAAAAATGCTAAAAATCTGAGCATGCTGCAAGAGATGTACAACCAATGGCCCTTCTTTAGGGTCACACTTGATTTGGTGGAAATGGTGTTTGCGAAAGGAGATCCAGAAATCGCAGTTCTGAATGATAAGCTCCTTGTTTTAAAGGATCTTTGGCCTGTTGGGGATCTCCTGAGAAGCAAATATGAAGAAACCATGAAACTCCTACTTGAGGTAATGCTAAGCTACAAAAAACCTTCAAGACACAGTTTTTTCACATGATGATGACGATATTTGTTTCGTAGGTGGCTGGACACAAGGAGATTCTTGAAGGGGACCCGTACTTGAAGCAAAGACTGAGGCTTCGAAACTCTCCCATTACTACTCTGAATGTTTTCCAAGCTTACACATTGAAACGTATTCGTGATCCTAACTACCAGGTGACGGCGCGACCCCGCATATCAAAGGACACTGCAGAGGCAAGCAAATCAGCTGATGAACTCATAAAACTGAACCCTACAAGTGAGTATGCCCCTGGTTTGGAAGACACCCTCATTCTCACAATGAAGGGTATTGCTGCTGGCATGCAGAACACTGGTTAGGTTTCACCCATTTTCCCTTTCGTTATGTATCAAGATATATAGCATAAAGCACTGAAACTCAGTGCTGTCTTTTTGTTTCTCAGATACACTTTTTTTGTTTAGTTATTATGTTACCCCACCTCTCTGTACAATTTGGTGTGCTGCTCTAGAATTCTACATGAGCCAGCTACCACACTAATGAGTCAATGTCCAAATTCAGCTTCGTTTGCTACTCATATCACCTTTTTATCTTCATGTTTTGTTTCATGGAAAATCATAAGCGTACAGGGTACACCTATTCTACACTTTCACATGTTAGTTAAACTGGTTAAATATTTTGGTTAAATTAGTATAATTCTTGTGAATTTTCACATATCAAGTAATATGTTAAGTGTAACGCCTTTAAACATTACATAACCATTAAAAGTTCTTCTGAACCCATAATCATCACCAATCATGTGATAATTAAAAAAAAATCATTATTACTTGGTTACACGTGGCATTCTAAACTTTTTCTCAATACCACGATTTTTTTCTTAAATTAGCGTAAAATTTTGATTAAATTAGTATAATTATGTGTGAGTTTTTGTATCTAAAATCTTCCTGACATAAGATTTTATGAGTGTGTATTGTTGTGATAAATGATAATACAACTAAGAGTTACTCGTGATTTAAAACACTTTTATTTGAGAAAGGAGTGCCAATTGAGAATTAAGTCTAAGCTAAGTTTCAGATTGAAGATAAAATAGTTGGATACCAACAAAGAAAGAATACACATAAAACTATTATATTAAGATTTTGAGTTAAGGTGTGGGAATTCCTTATACAGGTGGTTAAACTCATCTCTCATTTATACCGTGTAATAAGTTAGTGTATATAACTTGAATGGTTTACATCTATCCATACTCATGATAATATCTTGTTTTATTTGTGATTACACTATTTGAGTTTGAATACGTATTTTACAGTATAAAAAAAAAAAAAAAAAAAAAAAAAAAAAAAAAAAAACGTCACACGCTGTTGTTAACTCGCGTTTTGAGTGAAAAAATTAATCATTAATCACATCAATTTAAATTAACTTTAACTAAACTTATTTGAGTAAAATTAATTTTATTCACAATAAATTTTTTCAAGACTTATCTAAATATATATTGAATGCTTAGTTTTATAGGGTGGCGAAGGAACGGAAAAAATTTATGTTTCCATTGAAAAACTTTTTTTTATAGTTTTTATCTGTTAATTATACTTAAAAAAAACTATAAACAGGCTTTTAATATATTATTATGGATCTTTATTAAAAAATAATAGTTTAATATCACTTTATATCAATAACATGCAAAGATAAATTTTGACTTTAAATCATTTATCTATTATAAATCATATTTTAATAAAGTTTATGATCATTATATTTAATTGAAGTAAAACTTAGAAGGTCTCTAATAAGTTGTTTGTTCTCATATGTATTTAATGGATTATAATTTTAAATTTTGTATGGCATTACGTCACATCAATATACTATTTCAACCTTAAAAGATAAAAAATAAAATGTAAACAAAATAAAATGTGTATTTTTAAATTAAAATTATACTAATAAAATTATTTTTATTTTCAAATATAATAATGAGATGAATCTAAAAAATGAAGTGAATCCAAAGTAGAAATAAAACAAATAAAATATTTAATCACAAAAAAACTCTTAAATAATAATAAATTATGACAAATTTTGATGAAAAAGATATATTTAAAAATTAATGTTTTAATTAGAGACGAAGAAAATTAACAATCAATTCCTTTAGTACTAAAAAAATTAATAATTAATATTAGCGATGACTTTAAAATTAATTTATAATAAAAATTATTTTAATTATTAATTTAAAATTCAATTATATTTTTTTTAAAGTATTTTAATTATGAATAAAATTTAATTTAAAAATTAGTATATAAATTAATAATAATTAATTATATTTTTTAATAAAATCAACTATTATTTAAAAATTTTCTTTTGAACTAATTTGTCTCGATTCATTAATTGTTATCATTTCACAGTAATAATATGTTAAATTTGTAATGAAAAAAATTAAGGAACGTTTGTAATATATCCATTAACTTTTCTCTTTATCTATAAAAGTTCTAATTTTAAAATCGATCCGCATTTTAATCTTAAAAGTTTGATACAGACTTAACTGATATGTGAACTTATAAAATTTTAAAAGTCATATTATGATATAAAATATTAAGGGTCATATAATTAGAATATAGAGTGTTAACAATTTGTACTAATTATGATAATATGAGAGATATAAGAGATATATTACATGAGAAATTTATTATTTTATTTATATATATATATATATATATATATATATATATATATATATATATATATATAAAAAAATATAAAATAAACGAATTCATGTGAATTTTTTGAAAACAAATTTATAAAATTATTGATCTTAGAATTTTTTCTTTTTCAACTTCAGATTTAGACGGGATACGAATTTAAACGAGTGTGAACTTAATTTGTAATTATTTTAAAATGTTAATTCATATTTTTATGTTTTAATTGTTTAAAAACATTATACTAATATTTTTTTCTTAAAATTATATAAATGTTAAAAGTTAGAATTTAAGTAATTTTATAAAACCTGGTTATATGTCAATTTATTTTCTAATTAATACTCTCATCCGTAATTTTGATGTATTTTAACATTATTTTGTATTAAGAGATACAATAGTTTTCTAAAATATTAATAAAATAATTTTAATATTTTTTTACTTACTTTTCTTTTCATTTAATACAATAAATATATATATAAATTATTGTAATGCGTTACTGAAAATTTTGAAAAGAAAAGGAATAAAATAGAACAATTTTGTTTTTAAATCGAGACAAATAAAAAGCCGCTGTACAAGTAATTAAATTAATAAAAGTAAGAAAAGAAGAAAGAGAAAGTAAGGACACAGCAGAAACAAAAGTGAAGATTTTGCTTTGGGAGGAAGGAAGTGTTTGCGAGAAAAGTTTTGAATCCTTTGAAAGAGTGTGTTTAGTGTGAGACAGAAGAAGAAGAAGAAGAAGTTCCAATCCATTTTTAAGTCGTAATGGCCCTCTCCGCCGTGAGGCAGCGACGTTCCGAGGCGTCTGATCCGTCTCCGTCGCAACCGTACACGAAGCTGGACAAGCCTCAGCAATCGGAGGAAAAAGACGGAAAAGGGTTGGGGTGGTTTTTTCCGTTCTTGGCTCTTGGGTTTTTGAGGTACATGAGTGCCACCTCCAACATCATCCACGATTGCGACGAAGTCTTCAATTACTGGGAGCCCCTTCATTACCTTCTCTACAAAACTGGCTTCCAGACATGGGAATATAGGTATCTAAGTCACCCACCTTCCTTTTAGATTCAACTAAATTCTGGGTTTTGTTGTTTTACATTTTTTCTAGTTGAGGTCATTTCTGGGAAGATGGGCCTTGGAAGAAGAGAAAAAGTTTTGATTTTTTATTATTTGGTTGTGTTTGGGTAACCAGTAAATTGAATTAAATGTTTATTGGATCAGTTATTCACTTTCTTTGCATAAACTTGTCCTTAGTTATTGAAGAAGAAAATAAGAGTGTAAAATGATTTGGATTTCTTCCATAAACTAAAATAAGTTATGCACCTGAACTTTAGATGAGTTAGATGAAAGCTTTTATAAATTTTGCATGCACAAGTTAATTTTAGCTGATAACTTCCTAGAAGTGATTATGGAGATGTTTATTTGGACTGCTCAAATGTATGATAAATTGTTTATATGATTGAAGAGGAAATAAAGTTATTCTTTTTCATGAAGGTGTAAGCAATTTTCGTAAGCTGTCTTGGGAAATTTATTGAAATTAGTTGAAAAAAAAAATTAGAGGTATATTAGAAGCTAGGCTGGTAAGCTCTCTCAGAATATTCTTAAGTGTTTATGTCGCAAGCTAAGCCCAAATTGTAGTAAATTCATTCTTCCAAATGCACCCTTAATACCTTGTAGATGAGAGGAAAAAGGATTATTTTTATGAAGCCTTTCTAAGTTGCAAGAAATGAATTAAAGACTGAGAAGAAAATTCATTAGTTTCAGCTCAGGTCATGGTATTGATAAATGACAAGTGGTGTGTGCATGGTTGCAGTTCACAGTATGCTCTTCGGTCATATTTGTACCTTTTATTTCATGAAATAGTGGGTCGACCAGCTTCATGGTTGTTTAGTGAAGACAAAGTAAGTTTCCTGCTGTGCGTAGTTGTTGAATTGTTTTTGACTGGAGGTGGAAATGCTTATGGTTTTCATGTCACCGTTGTGCTTTCTTGTTGTAGGTGAGAGTGTTTTATGCTGTGAGATTCTTCCTTGGTCTGCTCTCTGTTTTAACTGACACTGTTCTCGTGGTAGCACTTTCGAGAAAGTATGGAAAACGACTAGCTACTTATGCACTTGCTATGCTGTGCCTAACTAGTGGCTGTTTCTTTGCTAGCACTAGTAAGTGATCCCTTGGCAATGATTTCTTGTCATCATCTTCTCTTGCCATCATGCTATCTACCTATGAGGATTAATAAAGGGTGACCAAGTACCATCTATTTCATGATTCTGCATTCTGTGGGACCTTGTTTTGCTAATGTTCTTCTTTATCAATCTTTTGTATCTCTAGGTTTCTTGCCGAGTTCGTTTTCTATGTATGCAATATCTCTTGCGTCAGGTTTATTTCTTCTGGATAAGCCTGCTTCGGCAATTTCTGTTGCTGTTATTGGTGTCATACTTGGCTGGCCATTCTCAATCTTGGCTTTCCTTCCAGTGACAGTATATTCTCTGTCTAGAAAATTCAAAGTGACATTTATTGCTGCGACAATCACATCAGTTGTTCTTCTTGTAAGTTGGAACCCTCCCCCTCCCCCAACATACACACATACTTCAACCTTCTCTGTCCTATAAATTATGCATGTACCATATAATGTTGTATAGAATATATGGCTTTGCTTGCATCGTATGATCTATGATGTTGTTAAATTTCATATGTCGTGTCCTTCACAATAACAGCATATTTTAATTTCATTTTTTTACAGGCATTGTCAATAGTTACAGACTTTTACTACTATGGAAAATGGACTTCATCTGTCTTGAATCTTTTAATATACAATGTAGCTGGAGGTGGTGAAAGCCATTTGTACGGGATTGAAGGGCCTCTTTATTATCTGAGGAATGGATTCAACAATTTCAATATTTGTTTTGTTCTTGCTCTGCTGTTCTTGGGGATTTTGCCTATTGCAAAAAAGAAATATGCACCAGATCTACTGATTGTGATATCTCCTATATATATTTGGCTGGGGTTTATGTCTTTGCAGCCACACAAAGAAGAAAGGTTTGGCTGAATTTTTAACCTGGTCTTCTATTACAAAGTTAACCATATGATGTTATTTCCTCACGCCAAGTACAGTAATATTTTTTTGTCGAGAGATTGAAATAGAGATCAATCTCTCATTTCCTCCTGGTTTGTACAGATCTTCTGACCTTCTATGTTTTTCAGTAATCTCCAATATAGCCTCATTTTTATTGGTAGTAACTTGGATGGTTTTGTTTAGGTTTACAAAGACAGACAGGTATTACCTATGAATTGGTTATAGTTAAGAACATGCAGCTATGTTAATTGCTTGATTAGCTTATAGTGAATGAGGCACTGTATTTTAAGTTGAAGTGAAGTCAAGTTCCATATTATTTGCACCACTTCAAATTTTCTTTTGCATGTTCATCAGGGAAGAAGTTTGGAATAAGAAAAAATTAAGTACAGACATCTCTAATATTTGGAAAGCATGTCTTCTAGATCTTCGTTATATTATCAAGCCTGTCATTAATTAAAAATCAGTTTCTGAAAGTTAAGCCCTTTTCTGTGTGTATAGTTTGGATTACTACTTCATTAAAGGAGTTCATATCTAGTTCTTCACTTCTGATGAGAGGCGAGTTTTGCTCTCCCTTTGGTTAAGTCTAACCTAGACACTCTGAATGGGGTTTACGATCAAGATTTAGTTACCCTCTTCATTGATATAGTAACTTTTAAAATAATTATGCACTTCAGAAGGGTATTTACTTAGTATTTTTCCTTAGCTTGTGCAGTTGAGTGAATTAATTATGATTTTTGTATTTGTTTATTATAAAATACACTAAATTGATATGGATAACGGATTTTCCCCATCTGTGCATGCAGGTTCCTTTATCCAATATATCCACTTATTTGTGTTGCTGCTTCAGCTGTTATTGAGAGCTTCCCAGATCTTTTTCGTAGCAAATATGATACATACCAACGTTCTATAATAGTGACAGTAAGATACCTAATTACTTGAGATGTGGATAGATCTCTATATTTCTAATATGCAAGCAGTAAATATTTTCTGGATTTCTATTTTGCTAAATGCAGGTTGCCAAAGTTATGAGACCAGTGGCTCTTAGCCTTATACTATATGCCTCTCATGCCCGTACATTTTCTTTGATTCACGGTTACTCAGCCCCATTGGAGGTTTACAAGATTTTGGAGCACCATGATGCAGAAAACAGTGAGTCAAACATTTGGTGGCTTTGTTACTATATTGTATAAATGACTATTTTGCTTATAAATGTGATTGAATGGAGTAAAGGGGTCATGTGAGATGTAGCCACGGAGAAGCTAGTTTATATAGTTATTGCTCGGAACAGTTAGGTGGTTAAATTTGTAGGAATAGGGAATTAGCTTAAATAAGATAAGGGGGTAGATGAGAGAGTATTCTGTTTGAAAACTAAGCCTTAGATCTATTGTAGATGTGAGAAAAGAAGTCCCACATCGATGGGAACTTACTTTGGGGCTTACTTTTAATGTTATAAAAGGAGTCCAGTGTTTCCTTAGGAAATCATCCCAAAGTCTCTCCCTTTTCTATTCCTTTTTGCTTTATTTGCTTGAGAGAAGAATTAAGAGAGAATATTAGTTTCTCCTCTAAGAGAGCTCCTTTAAGGTTCTCCTTGTATTAGTTTTTCCTATTTCCAAGAGAGGGGGTTGTCATTTTTTTCTCCTTGGGATTAGAGAGAATGATATGTAATTTTTCCTTTTCTTGAATAAATTATATTTGTTGCCTATTATCTATTTTTGTTCCTTTATTTTCATCTTGTATTTTAGTTGTGAGTACTTGTGCTAGTACTCTGATACCCAACAGTGGTATCAGAGCTGTTGGTTCGTGTGATTATCTTCCGCTACTATTGTCATTAGAATAGTGCTGTGATAGTGGATAAAGTGTGGTAGTGTGAAAGTGCTTGTCTAGGAAAATTCTGGCTAGGAAAGACTTGGTACTTAAGCGTGTCCATTAGTGACCCACCTCTCTTTTCTGGGAATTACCTAGTGCACTGGTTCACGGTCTGCTTCCATTGTTCTAGTAGACAGTACTATTCATAGTGAGAAGTGCATAAGTCGGTTTTAAAGCCATGACAACAAGATACGAGATAGAGAGGTTCAATGGGAAAAATTTCTCATTGTGGAAACTGAAGATGAAGGCAATTTTGAGAAAGGACAATTGTCTAGAAGCAATTGAAGAAAAACCTGCAGGCATTACAGATAAAAAGTGGAAGGAAATAGATAACAATGCTATAGCAAATTTGCACTTAGCATTGGCAGATGCGGTTTTATCCAGCATTGCGGAGAAGACTACAGCGAAGGAGATTTGGGATACTCTCACAAGCCTGTATGAGGTTAAGTCACTTCACACAAGAATATTCTTGAAGAGAAAACTCTATACTCTTCGAATGAATGAGTCCACATCGGTGACAGACCACATAAACAATCTAAATACCTTGTTTGCCCAACTTTCAGTGGCAGATTTCAACATAATTGAAAATGAACGTGCGGAGCTTCTACTACAGAGTTTACCTGATTCGTATGATCAACTTGTCATCAACATTACAAATTACAACGTTATTGACCTCCTACGCTTTGAGGATGTTGCCGGAGCTGTTCTTGAAGAAGAATCCAGGCGAAAGAACAAAGAGGATATGGTGGAAAGTGCAAGGCA
>Ga0214544_1008854_pt1 | contig 16340 bp, 7 predicted proteins | sample CNSS3metaG_FD_160074 | JGI IMG/M metagenome (GOLD analysis project Ga0214544, IMG submission 160074) | Root nodule microbial communities from cowpea collected in UCLA plant growth center, Los Angeles, California, USA - CNSS3 | ecosystem: Host-associated > Plants > Roots > Nodule | place: USA...
TAATTCAAAACTTGGAAGCATGTGACTGAAACTTAGATTTAGGGAGAATCAATATGAAATGAACACAAATTTAAAGTATAAGTGCCAGAGTTTGTTATGAATCTTTACTGAATTTTGGCACTTATCACTCTCCACATTGCATCAAATCCAGTGTTTCATGAGAGAACTAAACACACAGAAATTGACTGCCACTTTGTTCGAGAAAATTTGATGACCAAGGAAATTTGTACTGAGTTCGTTGGGTCAAATGACAAACTTGCATATGTGTTGACTAAGTCATTAAAGGAACCTCGAATTGAGTTCATTTGTTCCAAGCTTGGTTCATACAATTTGTATGTTCCAACTTGAGGGGGAGTGTTAGAATTATTAATTTATTGTATCATTAACCCTATGTATAGGGTGTAAAGTGTGGAAAATCTCTACTGCTATACTTAATTAAGCACCTAGGATCCTAGAGCAGTCTCTTCGTCTTCCATGTATATAAGTTTTCATTATAAATAGAAGAGAGTGAAAGTGGTCATACAAGTCCACTGCTCATATATTTTTAGTCTCGATCTCAAGTAGTATTATTAATACATGTAATTAAATTATTAAAATAATTCACAAATTAAATAATTTTTAAACTATAATTTTCTATTTTAGAATTCTAAATATATATTTTATTATTAGTACCAATATTATTATTAGCTGAAACTATAATTTACCATTTTATAATTCTAAGATTTATATTTGTATTACTAATACTAATATCATTATTAGTATTAATAATAACGGTGTAGAAATAATAAACCTAATACTATTGTTAATGTTAGTAATAATATTATTGATACTAATGATATTAGTATTACTAACAAAAACATATATTTTGGAATTCTAGAATGGAAAATAATAATTTCAACTAATAATAATATTAGTATTAATCACAAAAGTATATATTTTGAAATTCAAAACAGAAATTATAGTTTCATAATAATTTCATTTGAGAATATTTTATTAATTCAATAATATGTATTAATAATACTAATAATATTAATAATTCTATTAATAATAATAATAATAATAATAATAATAATAATGTTATTATTGTAACGTCCCATTTAAAACAATAAACTTATTTCAATGACACATCACACAATTAATAATAAGATCAAAGATGCGGAGTAGGGACTCACTTTGTACCTGCGTCCCTCTACCTCCATCGGACACCTAGCACATAAGGACGACGTCCTGACCAAACTTGCTAGAGTAGATACCGCAAGCTCACACTCTAGTTCGCGCACCGGTAGACCCAAACGTTCCACACAAGCAATTGACACAAAGGAGTGTGTTGCTCCATAATCATACAGCACACACAAAGATTCACCAACAATCATACACCGACTCAAAACAAGGTTACCTTAGCCAGCAGCCTCCGCTTCGGTCATGGCATACAGTCTGCCTGTCGCCTGAGGCCTGTTGCCTTTATCTCTCTGCTGAAGTTGGTGACGAGTCTGAACTGGAGGGCGTGTCGCTGCCCTAGCCAGGTTGGGACAATCCTTCCCAAAGTGGCCCTCCTTGCCACAGTTGTTGCATCTGCAGTAACCCTCCGTGCATGGGCAAGCACTCCTCAAATGAGGAACCCCACATATGTAGCACTGCATTCTACCCTGTTGAGGAGAAAAGTTCCTAGACCCCTGAGATGGTGAGGTCTGTCATATGGTCTCCTCCGCTCATCATGTCTGGGCTTGAACCCAGATGGTCCACCAATCCTCTGTGGTTGTTGTGGGTGCTGACCTTCCACCTCATTCTTCATCTTCTCCATCACTCTGGCCTTCTCCACCAGAGCAGCAAAATCCTTGATGAATAAGGGTGCTACCATCAAACGAATATCGTCGCTGAGTCCATTTTCAAACTTGCGACATATCCACTCTTCATTGAGTAGCAAGGTGTAGAAACGGTTGAGATGCTTGAACTTCTCAGCATAATCAGCTACTGACTTCCCTTCCTGGGTGAGCTGGAGGAATTCCACCTCATTGGCATATCTGACGCTATTGAGAAAATATTCCGAGAAGAACTTCCCTAGAAGGCCTCCCGTGTGACTAGTTCTACCCTCTCCTCCATGATGGATTTGGTGTTGATCCACCAATATTCGGCCTCTCCGGTGAGCATATACAACGTAAATGCAAGTCGGCTATTTGCCGGACACATCTTCGCGTCGAAGATTCTTTCCATGTCCTTTAGCCATTAGTCTGCGGCATTAGGACTGGTCTTGCCTCCAAACTTCGTCGGGTGGTGTTTCAGAAAGTCCTCCAGGCTCCACTCCCTGACTGCAGGTCGTGGCTCAGGACCAAACACAAGGTTAGTCGCCCTGTTCTCCTCCAACTGGCGGAGGGCCTCCATGTGCTGCCAGTAGGCATCCTTAGCAGTTATCCTAGCAGCCTCCATCTGCTGCATCACCAGTTGTTGCTGCTCAAGCAACACTGTTTGTCGCTGCATGGATGCTTCGCGTCGCTGCATCATCGTCGTGCTTTGTTGCGTCATAGCAGCTACCATTGCCTCGATTGCTCTGGCGATATCGGGCACATCGCCCTGGGAGGATTGCGGAGTCCTACGAGAAGGTGCCATAGTTTACTGGCACCAAGAAAATCACTTGGTTAGGCTTGATAAGACGAGAAATTTAACTAGAACACTCAGAAAGACACAGAGAAAGCTAAGCGGACATCCAAGTCCACAGACCTAAGGAATGACCGCTCGGATACCATATATGTAACGTCCCATTTAAAACAATAAACTTATTTCAATGACACATCACACAATTAATAATAAGATCAGATATGCGGAGTAGGGACTCACTCCCTAAAAATCCAAGAGTTGTGAAAAGAGAATCCTAGGGCACACCACGATGCCAAACAAAACAAAGATTGAGGTCTAAAGAAATCAGAGATACAGTACATATCAAAATAGTACATGGGCCATAGCCCTAACAAAAGACATAAAAAGAAAAGCCCAAGTCCAATTGACTAAGCAGCGGAACCATCACCTCCATGTTGGCCACAGGTGTTCCTCGCATCTGCTCACATCAATAAGTTGATGATCATCACAAGAGAAAAAACCACACAACAAAACAGAAGGGTAAGCTAGAGCCAAAAGTAATTTTATCATGCAATCAGATATACCATAACAGTCCATCATACATACATCATTCAAGCATGTTATGACCTTTCAATCAATTACACTAAGACTCGACTCGACTCATCCGGATTACATATAATCTGGTCAGATTCAGCGGATGCTTGCACTTGTGGTGGATACCTCTGCTCACCCCCAAGCTATGTGTTACAAGTGTTACAAGTATTACAACGAATCAATTCCCTAACGCACAAGGTTAGCCCTTAATGAGTTTTAGGCCTCTTGCTACTCTCACCACAAGAGTCAGTCCGCTCTAAGTGAGACTAACTAACTCCTTAGAGTGTCAAGATGCAACCTTACCTTGAATCCTTACCAGACCATATAGATGGGGCACCACCATGAACACCCACTAACAGGGACCACGGAATTACGTCCCGACCACTGAAGCGCGGCCCTGGAAGTCTCACCTAGAGGCTCCAAGGAATTATGCACTGACACGGACCAATCATAATCAAACCAGTACTATTTAACATGCACATGTATATATATATATATATATATATATATATATATATATATATATATATATATATATATCATGTCAACCTTCACAATCCATCCTCACTTGTATTTCATATTGAATCCTTTCCACTCATCATTCTCAAATCACAAATGTATGAGTGTATTTCCTACCAACACCATGCCACATGCATTGATCCACCTTCACTCATTTCTCATGTCAAACCCATACCAAACCCATCATTTTAACTCCATGAATCACCCCATACAAACATCATGCTCACCTCATGTTAAAACTCATGAATCATAATTTCATCTTATTCATATAAGGTCACCCAATTCAATACAGTTCATACCCAAGGTAAAGCATAACAAGCCAAACATACAATTAAGGGCCCAAAAATATGAAAGGTACAACTATATAGAGAAGTCTCGCGCCAGTCTCGCTCAAGCCACAGGGTCTCGCTTAGGCGAGACTGACATCAGGGAAACCCTGCGAGGCTCGCGGATTCTCGCTTAACCGAGCCGCTACTCGCTTGGGCGAGCATATCCCTCGCCCAAAAATGGCTTCCTCGCTTGAGCTACGCCTACAACAACAAACCTCAAACCCCCACGCGTCCTCGCTTAGGCGAGCCTCTCTCGCCTGAGCGAGATGGTGTCTCGCTCAAACGAAAGCTCTCCGCCTGAGCGAGAGCTCAAGCGCGAGTTTGGGCCTATCTCTACAAGTCTCGCCTGGGCGAGGCCTGGTCGCCTGGGCGAGAATGTCAGGTCTCACCACTGTTCGCCCTGCACAGCCATCCAACCACACCCCAAACAGCAGCATACATGCATTTAATATTTCACAATGGCACCACACTCGTAAAAAGCATAAAATAGAGGTAAAACGTGCAAGAAACAAACTTTAACAAAGATCCCTAGCTTCCCTTACCTAGAATGAGCTAGTTTTACGGCCTCGACACCGAACAGCGGAGCACAACAGCTCTAGCAGAAGATTACGAAGCTGGAAAAATGAACAAAGGGTGTTTAATACCAGAGCCCTAATACTACCCACTGAAACAGGACCAAAGATTGAAAAGTATGGGTTGGGAATATTTACGTGAGCCAAAACAGGGTCAAGCTGGACGTGAAACTGAGTATACTTTGGAACCCTAGCAAAGGCGGCAGCAGCAGCTCAAGGGATGTGAGGAATCTGTTTTACACAAGTGAGCACAAGGATTAGGGTTAGGACAGATTTGGTCTGATCCTTCCTGTTTGGGTCAGCCCTTAGACCCATAAGATTGGGTGACCCTTAAAATAAAAGAGACAGAAAAGAAATGGCCTTACAATTATTATTTTTAGATTTTTTCTTACATAATAATAGTAACGCTAGAATTAAGATGATGTCTATCTCTAAGAAAACTAAGATTGAAAATAAAGAAAACAACACAAATCTGATCAACTTTCATTTCTTTTTTAGCTTTTAAAAACAGAAAACAAAGACTTTTTTTGAAACTATTTTTTTACAAAACCAATACCAAATAAATTTAATAAACCAAAAAACTTAAACAGTTTTCAAAATCAGTAAAAACACAACCCATAAATATCTAATTCATCATTTTAAGTAAAACTATACCATTTTAAGTAAAGTAACCACTCATTCATTAATAGTAATCACAACTATGAAGACATTGACAAAAGTACAATGTCACTAAAATGACTTAAGTACATAGTATAGGATTTATAAAATACTACAATATAATAATAATACTATTTTTATTATTATATTGTAGTATTTATAGTAACTTCATAATAATAAAGTGAAATTACGAAAATATTTTTACAAATTTTTTTCTTTTGTATTCTTGTCTGTACTCTTCCATCGATATTCATTTTGGTTTTTCGTTTACTTTACATATTGATAATAAATATTAATACCTTTTTTTCATATTTTTAAATTATTTACGTTTTTCCTATAACAAAAACAATATTTTGAAGATTTTGACAAGAATATGAAATATATTTTAGCTGAACAATTTTTTTCTTTTTGTAATAATTATTATCAAAACAAAATTATAAAATAAAATAGAAATAAATTTTAGTTTTCATTTAATTATTGATTTTTTAATAATTTAAGAGAACAAAAGGACATTATATTAAATTAGCGTACACACAGACGCTATCGTGCATGTGTGCATACATTTTTTAAATATAAATGATAATATCTTAGTATGTGATAATAGTGTAATGTTATTAAGTTAATATATAAAATAAATTTATATTTATTAAAAATGAAGTGAAATGAATAGAGAAATTAATTGTTGATGAATAAAAAAAAGATAAACAATTTTATAGAAAATAAGTAAAAATAACCATTAATTTTAAAAATTTAATAAATAATTATATTGTAAATTGTAGAATTGACATTATAAAATAGGGAAACAAAAGAAAGAAAGTTTTCACATAAATCGATCCTCACGTCAACATCAACTAAAAAATTCGATGGATTCTAAAACCAATGATGATTGGTATTGAAAAAATAACTATAAATGAAAATAAGGATTAAATATATTTTTTTTTAAATTATTAAAAAAAATTGTGTTTATTTTTTAAATTAAATTATAAAGTATTTAATTTTTATATTTTATTAAAATTATAAAAAATATCATAACAAATAATATATTCAGGTTACAAATAGAATTACATTCGTATGTTATTTGCTGAGAATGATGTTTTTTATTGACTTTTGTAGTGTACAGAAATTAAATACTATAATTTTTAGAAAACAAAATTTTTCATAATGATTTAGCGACAAAACGTGAAAACAAATATGATACTGATTTAAAATAAATATTATTTATTTGGACAATTTCCCCATTAATTTTAAAATGTACAAATATCAAATAGCCTAAAAGCAAGCATTATTATTAAAATCTATGTGTTGTTTTTGAAATACATATTTGATTTAATTTTATTTTTCAAGTAATTTTTTTAAATTAAAACAAATATTTTCTTAAATTTATCTTTTAAAATATCTTTTCTTAAGCTTAAGTGTTTTCTTATTTGATTGTTTTTTAAATTTTAACTATCTTTTAAAATTAAAATAATTATTTATAATAATAAAAAGTTACCTACAATATAGATAAAGACTATCTATAATAGAATTATAAAAGTTATTTTTATTTATTTTTATAAATAATTATTTTTATTTTTATTTATTTTTATAAATAATAATAATTATTTTATTATCCTAAGAAAAAATAACCCAAATACTCTTACTCCATTTGGTTCCACTAATGGTAAATAAAAGCGTTGAGATTTAGTTAGAGAGAATAAAAATTAGAGAGTAGCTTAACGAGAGCAACGTGAAATTGTGAAATAAAAAAGAAAAAATAGTGAGTGTGTTTGATTGTAGTATTGTTTATTAATTTTTAAAAACTTAATTTTAAACAATATAGTATTTAGAGTGTAAAAGAATGGAATGTAAGGGGAAAAAAAACGAGCAATAGAAAATTAAAAATAGTAAACCAAAATAACCTAGAGATGTATTTTTTAAACACTCTAAAAACTATTTATAATCTTCTTTTTGTTTATTTGGTTTTTAAAAAAGGAAAACAATTTTGAGAAATGGGAATTGTAATTGTTATTTCAAACCTTAAAAGTGAGTAAAGAAAGTACTACTTTAGTTTCCATACGCGACGATGACCATATAAATAATATTTGTAGCGACAATTAATGAATGAAAAATGTAAGGGCAGGGGAAATAAACTAGGATGTTTTATGATGTTACATACATGAAAATTGTATGAAATGCTAAAATCAACTATTAATGAAGGGCTACAATAATATTATCTCGTAACCTTTTGCTGCATTCAGTGCTTTACAGAACAACTTTAGTTTTAATACTAACATTGGTCTGATAAATTGTTCAAGAACTAGAACTTCTGAATATCATCAATCCAATTACCGTCCAAAAACTTATAATGAATCCAAATGGCATGCTGATATAAAATTCACGGTTGAAAAAGGAATAATCATCCTCGTGAATTTCTTTTCTTTTCTCATCGGACGATAATTCAGAAATACACATTTTATCAAGTGGTGGTCCACAAAGATCGAGATTATCTTCATAGCATGAAGAATTGAAACTTTGTAATTGTGTGCTCTGAGGAATTTTACCAATTAGATGGTTGTGTGATAAATCTAACATACTGAGCCGATCAATTTGAGTTAGACTTATTGGAATTGAACCAACTAATTGATTTCTTGAAATGTCAAAAAATTCAAGTGATGTAAGTTTTCCGATATTTGGCGGAATTTTTCCACTCAAATTGTTTCTTGACAAATTCAATGAAATCAATTCAATTAAAATCTCAAATTCTTTTGGAATTTCTCCTAAAAAGTAATTGCTCGAGAGGTCGATGCTTTTCAGAAGTAGCAATCCATTATTCTTAAACATGTGTTCTGAGCCTTTCCATGTCAAGAATGTATTCAAATCATAATTTTGAGGACCCTCGAATTGTGTGGTCTCAACTCTATACCAATGACCACTTCCCGAAGATGCCTTTTGAGCCATTGAAGTAAAATTTTTTATACAGTTAGGAATTTGTCCACACAAATTGTTCAGGGAGAGATCCAAGAGTTGAATGTTTCTCAGGTAACAAATTTGCAGTGGTAAATTTCCTTGGAAATGATTCCTTCTTAAACTTACATATTGCAAGTTTCTAATTTGCTTCCAACCCAAGTTGGGATAGATCCTGATAAATTGTTTTCCGCAACATCTATCATCACTAGATTTGTACAACTACTTAAGGAGAAAGGAATGTCACCTGTTAAGTTATTGTTTCTCAAAATCAATGCTTGAAGATCAAGGAGGGATCCCATTGAAGTAGGAATCTTTCCTGACAATTGATTTTGACTCAAGTCCAAAAAAGCTAATGACTTGAAATGGTCCCAACAATCAGGAATTTGTCCAGACAAGTTATTGTTTGAAAGGTCTAACTGGTATAATATTTCAATTGGATTGCCCACACATAAAAATGAAAGAGAGTTTGAAAACTTATTCTTGGATAAATCAAGCAATGTGGAACTTGTAAGAAATTGGGGAATAGGGCCTTCAAATTGATTTGATCCCAGAATCAAAGAAGAATAAGGATTCTTTGTTGGAAAATATGGAATTGTACCATATAAACTATTGGATGAAATATTCAATGAAATCCATTTTCGCAATGCTAAATTAGTCCAAAACCACTTTGGAACTGTATCTGATATTCCAGCATTTGAAATGTCCAAATCCATAAACTCGTTTTGTGTGTGTAACCAATTGGGGAATGTTGGACCAAGGATGCACGATTGGAGTCTTACATTCCTTAACTGAAAAGGTGGAACCCAGTTTGGAGAAAATGTCAAGGCTAATAAAGAGTTTCCAGATAAGTCTAATGAATTTAACTTTGACATATTAGAAAACGGGTAATCACTTAGCACACCCTTCAAGGAGTTTGATTGTAGATATAGTTCTTCTAAATGATGTGGAAATTGAATATCATTAGAAAACTCTCCATTTAACTTGTTTCCAGCTAGATTTAAATCTTTTAAAGATGAGAAAATAGATAAGTCGGGTAATGTACTATTGATTTGATTCATGGATAGACTTAAGATTTCCAATGAATTTCTAGTACACCCAGATAAGTGGTGAACTATTACCGGAAACTCTTCACTTAAGCTATTTCTTGACAAGTCCAACAACCGCAAAGCACATGCATTGCCAAATGATTTTGGAATTCCACCTTTTAAAGTGTTTGATTTAACTGAGAGAGACTCTAACTGAGATGGCAATTGGCTACCTTCTGGTATCTCTCCACTTAATTGATTATACGAAAGATCCAATATTTTCAGGTTTGAAAATCTTGAAAGGTCAGGGAATGTACCATTGATATTATTTCCACCCAACTTCAAGTCTTGTAGCACGTTTTTAGCACATCCAGACATGTTTTGTAATATCAATGCAAACTCTCCACTCAATCTATTAGAGGATATGTCCAATGAGCGTAAGGTGCATTTATTTCCAAATGATTTTGGAATTTCACCTTCTAAAAAGTTGAATGGGAGTGATAATGACTCCAATCGAGATGGTAATATGCCTTCAGGTATCTTCCCAATTAATTGATTACGAGCAAGCTGTAATCTTTTCAAAGTTGTGAACATGGAGAAATCCGGTAAAGAACCGTGGATTTGGTTAAATCTTAAATCCAATTCTTGTAGTGAATATGTAGCACAAGAAGTAGACAAATTGTGAAGAATTGATGAAAGACCTTGGTTCAAAATATTGTCACCCATGTCTAAAGAATTTAAGGTGCATATATTCATGAAAGATTGGAAAACTTCAACCTTGAATCTGTTAGAGTAGAGGTTAAGGTGCTCAAGTGATTTCATTACCAAACCAAAGTGATTTGGTACAGAACCCTCCAAGAGATTATGACTAAGATCAAGTTCAACAAGGCTGGGAGTGAAGTTTGACACCCACTGAAATATCATTGGTGATATGAAAGTGTTTTGGGAAAGATCAAGGACCGAGAGGGAAGCAGAAATATTGAATTCAGATGGCCTCAACGAAAGGAAAAAATGATCAGAAAGGCTACAATCTTGTAAACTCAGTTCCCTTAATTTTGGTAGCTTACCGATCATTTGGAGACAACTATGAGAACTATTAAGATTTGATATTGTGAATATGTAAAGATGAGTCAAAGAAATGAGATTAGATAACCACTGACCTCCATCACCAATTCTGAGACCGTCATTTCCAATATAGAGCTCGTGTAAGTTTGAAAGGTTTCCAAGTTGACTTGGTATATTCCCTTGCAAACCATTGAAACTGAGATCAAGATATTGTAACTGGGAGAGATTTCCCAGTTGAATTGGTATATTCCCCTCCAAATAATTGAAACGGAGGTCAAGATATTGTAACTGGGAGAGACTTCCAAGCTGAAGAGGGATTGAACCCTCCAGATGATTCGAAGCAAGATTTAAGTATTTTAAATGAGAAAGAGAGCCAAATTGGGTTGGAATTTTTCCGTCAAAACCACAAGATGAAAGATCAAGGTATCTCAAGTTGGTAAGAGCGCCAAGAAACTGTGGAATATTAGTGTCTGGAAAAGAATTGGAACTGAGGTTTAAATACTGTAATTGTCGCAACTCCATCAACGACTTGTGGATCTCTCCACTGATAAAACGTCGTGACATAAATTCAATGTAATAATCGAAAGAAAGTTCACGATGATCTTCTCCGTGCAGATCGAGCATTAGAATATGGCCTGAGAGGTTGCTGCAGCGAATTCCCTCCCACTGGCAACAGTGGGGAGTGGTCCAAGAAGAGAGCATGCCATAGCGATCTACAATGGAAGCTTTGAATCGGAGAAGTGCTTCCCTCTCTCTTTCTATGCATCTTACATCCTCTTCTTCACCATAAACAAACTGCGACACCAGACACGACATAAACATCATGAACATAAACATCATGAATTTAAGACCAACTGGATTCCTCATCGTCACAAAGGGAAGGTATTGGAACAAACACACTCAATATGGCACTGTGAGTTTAGCTCTGTCTATAACCATATATATAACACTTCATCCATCCCTAACTCACCAAACAAAGTACCATAGAAGTGGAGACGACGACTTCAGTCTCTAATTACAAAATTAATAAAATAAAATAAAAAAACGACTTTTCTTACGAAACAAGTCATCACCTCAAGAATCTTAATTCCTTATTTTGTTCGAAAGAATAAAAAAGCAATTATAGCAGCATACATATTTTTTCTTAAGTGAAATCGATAAATATTTTTTATTATTACATGTTGCAAGTATTCTAAAACAAAACAGAGTAAATAGAAGCTTGAAAACTTATTTATCATGACCATAAATCAATTTATCTTTTCCAGATCAAATCAAGTTTTTTATGCTTAAAATATTAAATAAGAGTATGTGTAATCTTTTAAATTTAACAAATAAAATATTTATTTTTTATTCAAATTTGTTGTAAATATATTGTTGAATTATCTTCCACGTTAGGTTAAACAGTGATTGTGGAATTCTATAAAGTGGCATGGTCCCTCCTTATACGACTTTGTAGGAACAAAACAAAAAAAAACCTTGAAAATTATGCCAATGCAAAAAAGTCTAAAATTGATATTTCATACGTCTTGTATAAACATAATGGTAAGCACCTATTATTGATCGCTCTTTATGTGGAGTTGTTGATTATTGTAGAAAATATTTTTAAAATCATATTTGAAATTATTTAAAAATAAATTGACGATAAGAAATATTTATATTAATTAATGATATGCATAAAAATTAAATTCATTTGCAATAGTTTTAAATTTATTTTCATCTTATTTTGTTTGGCATATTATACATATTCAGTTCTTGTTGACAATAGTACACAAAGTAGATAAAGTATTTTTTTCATTATATAATTTTAAACAATAAAAATGTTAAAACAAAAAAGGTTACGCGTAAAAGAAAAGAAGCAGAAAGTAGTCGATATTTTGGGGAAGACTTGGAAAAGTATACGTCAACCCTTATCAGAAATAACTTATGGCTAATATTAAAAGCTATTAATACATCGATAGGAAAATGTAACTAAAATTCAATAAATTTGAATAATCAAATTTTAGAATAAAAAAGAAAAACTATGGCTGCATTGAGAAACTAGGTAAGTAAAGGTATAGTAAAATTTAGGCTTAAATATATTTTTGGTCTCTTAACTTTCAGTGAATTTTGGAATTAGTTCATTTCGAAGTTTTAGACCAATTTAGTCCTTCATCTTTCGAAATACGTGAATTTAATCATTTTAATCAAATTTTGTTAAGTTTATTCAATATTTCGTATGTATTTCAGGATTGTATTTGAGTTATTTATACTATTTGACACATTTTTACTTTAATGTTAAGTCAAATACTATTATGAAACGCAGTTAAAATGTCAAAAAAAATTAACAAAATTTGATTAAAAAGACTAAATTTACATATTTCGAAAGATGGAGGACTAAATTGGTCTAAAGTTTCAGAATTGACTAATTTCAAAATTCACTGAAAGTTAAGGGATAAAAACATATTTAACCCTAAAATTTATATACATGTTTTTGATTGGAATTGAATAGGCTGATGTGCATAGTATGAGGAATTGGTGTGACAATTGGTTTTTGATAATGGTTGAATTGGTTTAAATATGATGGTTGGTTTGTGAAATATCGTCGTAATATATGAATTGATTGTATAATTAGTGAATCTGGTTAATTATGTATCAAATTGGTTAATTGAGATTTTCATAGCTTAAGGGAAACTAATAATATGCATTTGATAGAAGAGAAGAGTAAATTAATTCTCAAAAGACTCAATTGGATCTTATTTATATAGGCAACATTCTATTTTTTGCATTAGCGTTGGATGACTCCTCAGTATAGTTAGACATCTAAAACTAATTAAGGATCTTTAAGATTTATAATTCTCACACGATAAAACATAATAGAGCACTAACCTTGATCCATGGGAGATCTTGTGAATATGCGTTCTTCAAATTTGTAATCTTGTGTGCTCTTCAATCACCGTTTCTCAATCTATCTCTTTGTCTTTCTTTCTCTTATCACACGTTCTTGATGGGTTACTGTGAAAAGAACCTTATGGCTAAAGACAGAACCCTAATCCCTTTATAAACCAACGTCCATCAAGTTGGTTTTTATTTTATCTTATCTTTATTTTATTTTATTTTATTATCACTTCCCATGATAATAATCAATAAGTCTTTAGATTTTATTAAATCACAATTGGGCCCATCATAATATTTTTAATGAGTCACTAATAGAATTAATTTTTCAATTAATTCTAACATTCTCCCACTTGACTCATATGATACCATAACAATATGTGATTTAATACATAAACATAATGCGCATTAAAAGACCTTGCATAAATTGGTTCCATCATTATTCATAATTAAAGATACAGAGATAATAAGAGTCATGGCGGTCACACATCATTCGATTGACATGATCCCTTCCATGTACTACTATATCATTCCTTTCTCCTTAATATGACCTTAAAAAATGAGAAGTCCATAATGGGTTCAAACATAATGTCATTTTACAAAGCAATAACATAACATAATTTGTTTTCTTCATCATAATTTACATGCATAAACATAAAGAAGAAAACACAGATTTCAGAAATTTATACATTAGGGAGCTCAGAGTGTCACATAAACATTAGAAACATTAGCATTCACTAGTAGACATAATGTTCATATTCTTTACATGACCAGCATACAATTTGGGCGGTAACCCTTTTGTTAAAGGGTCAGCAATCATAAGATTTGTGTTAATATGTTCTATTGACATTTTACGTTTCTGAACTTCTTCTTTAACGGCAAAGTATTTCAACTCCATATGCTTAGCACCTTTAGAATACTTGTCATTTTTAGAAAAGAAGACTGTTGCAGAATTACCACAATAAATTTTCAGCGGCTTGGAAATACTGTCGACTACTCCAAGTCCTGAAATAAAGTTCTGCAACCAATTAGCCTGAACTGTGGCCTCAAAGCATGCCGCAAATTCAGCTTCCATGGTGGATACAGCAATGACAAACTACTTCGCACTTTTCCATGAAATCGCTCCTCCGACTAAAAGATACACATAACCAAATGTAAACTTTCTTGTATCCACACAGCCGGCAAAGTCTGAATCTGTATAACCTATCACCTCAAGGTGATTAGATTTTTTATAAGTAAGCATGTGATTCTTTGTTCCTTGTAGGTATCTTGAAACTTTCTTTGCAGCTTTCCAATGCTCCAGTTCTGGATTACTTTGGTATCTACCAAGCATACCAACTGCAAAGCTAATATCTGGCCTCGTACATGTTTGAGCATACATCAAACTCCCAACAACAGATGCATAAGGAATATTTTTCATCTGTTTCCGTTCCAAATCATTCTTTAGACATTGCATGAGACTAAACTTGTCTCCTTTCTGTATTGGAACAGGACATGCTGAACATTTATCCATTCTGAATCTCTCTAAAACTTTATTAATATATGCATTCTAAGACAAACCTAACAGTCCTTGTGATCTATCACGGAATATTTCTATTCCTATCACATAGTATGCATCACCCATATATTTCATTTCAAAGTTATTAGAGAGAAACCTCTTAGTCTCACTTAATAGACCAAGATCATTAGTCGCGAGCAAGATATCATCAACATACAGAATCAAAAATATAAACTTACTTCCACTAACCTTCAGATATATACACCGATCAACAATGTTTTCTGTAAATCCAAAGGACACAATAATATCATTGAACTTAAGATATTATTGCTGAGAAGCTTGCTTAAGTCCATATATTGATCTCTTAAGTTTACACACCATGTGTTCCTTTCCTTCTTCAGCGAACCCCACCGGTTGATCCATATAGACATCCTCTTCTAAATCCTCATTCAGAAAAGCAGTTTTAACATCCATTTGATGCAACTCAAGATCATAATGAGCTACTAATGCCATGATAATTCTAAAAGAATCTTTCTTAGAAACAGGCGAAAATGTTTCCTTATAGTCAATGCCATCCTTCTGAGTAAAACCTTTGGCAACAAGACGGACCTTGTAACGTTCAATATTGCCTTGAGAGTCACGCTTAGTCTTAAAGACCCATTTACACCCAACTCTCTTGCATCCTTCTGGCAATTTCACAAGGTCCCATACGTCATTATGTGCCATTGATTTAAGCTCAGCTTTCATGGCATCTAACCACTTATCAGAATTATCACCATTAATGGCTTCTGAAAAAGAAATTGGATCATTATCAATACTTAAGTCATTTTCTGACTCTTGTAGATAAACCACATAGTCATTCGAAATAGCAGACTTTCTATATCTGTGAGATCTTCTTAATATTATTTCTTGTGGTTGTTCTATTATCGTTCATTATTAACCTCAGGATCATTAATTTGTTGTTCTTCTTGATTGTTGTGAGTTTCTACAACATGTGGAACAACAACTCTTGATAAAGAAGTACTAGTTATAGGAACTTGTACTCTAACTTCCTTAATCTCCACATTTCGTGAAGCTTCACTCCCACTGGTTTCGCCATTTTCAATGAACCGAGCATTTCCAGTTTCAACGATTCTAGTACTATGGGTAGGACAGTAAAACATGTACCCCTTTGATTTTTCTGGATAACCAATGAAAAATCCACTGATTGTTCTTTCATCCAGTTTCTTTTCTTGCGGATTGTATATTCTTACTTCTGCCTGACAACCCCAAACATGCAGGTGTCTCAAACTGGGTTTCCTATTCGTCCATAACTCAAAAGGAGTCTTTTGAACAGCTTTACTAGGAACCCTGTTCAACAAATACATGGCAGTCTTTAAAGCATACATCCACAATGATACGGGTAAACATGAATTACTTAACATACTCCTAACCATATCCATTAAGGTTCGATTACGCCTTTCTGATACACCATTTTGTTGTGGTGTGCCTGGCATTGTGTATTGAGCACAAATACCACGTTTCTCAAGGAACTTAGCGAACGGACCAGGGTGTTGTCCACTTTCATCATATCTTCCATAATACTCACCACCTCTATCAGACCTTACGATTTTCACCTTTCTGTCTAATTGCCTTTCCACTTCATTTATATAAACTTCCAAGGCATTTACTGACTGAGATTTCTCATGCAGTA
>Ga0214544_1008855_pt1 | contig 16337 bp, 12 predicted proteins | sample CNSS3metaG_FD_160074 | JGI IMG/M metagenome (GOLD analysis project Ga0214544, IMG submission 160074) | Root nodule microbial communities from cowpea collected in UCLA plant growth center, Los Angeles, California, USA - CNSS3 | ecosystem: Host-associated > Plants > Roots > Nodule | place: USA...
ACTTTTGCAATGCTCAACTTCAGAAATGTTTGGAACATTATGGAGTGCGGCATAAAATTGCATCACCTTATCATCCACAGACCAATGGACAAGCGGAGGTGTCAAACAGGGAAATCAAGCGTATTCTGGAGAAGACAATGGCATCTTCAAGAAAGGATTGGTCAATGAAGTTGGATGACGCACTTTGGGCCTACAGAACTGCTTATAAGTCTCCCACAGGTTTATCCCCATTCCAGCTGGTATATGGTAAGTCATGTCACTTACCAGTTGAATTGGAACACAAGGCATTCTGGGCCTTGAAATTTTTGAATTTTGATCCAAAGGCAGCAGGAGAAAAGAGAAAATTACAGCTGCAAGAATTGGAGGAAATGAGACTCAGCGCTTATGAGTCCTCTAAGCTCTACAAGGAAAAGATGAAGGCTTATCATGACAAGAAAATTCTCAAAAGAGAATTTTATCCTGGCCAATCAGTACTATTGTTCAACTCCAGGTTGAGATTATTCCCTGGAAAGCTAAAATCAAAGTGGTCAGGACCATTTCTTGTCAAAAATGTGAGACCTTATGGAGCCATTGAACTAGAGGATCCTGAATCTAAAAGGAGCTGGGTTGTAAACGGGCAAAGGTTGAAGCCCTATCTTGGTGGTGAGATTGATAGGCTCGCCACAATCATTCAACTTGATGAACCTTAAATGAAACAGGCGTCAGGCTCGTGACGTTAAACAAGCGCTTCCTGGGAGGCAACCCAGTGTTTTAATTATGTTTTTGCACTTTAATTTCATCTTGTGTGATTAAATGTGTTTGTGTATGTAAGTATGTGTTTGTGTTTAAAGTTCTATGTTCGTGTGTAAAAGGTAAGTTTTTAGCATCCAATCATCTCAATAAGGCAAACCATGCAATTTTGGTTGTTTTCAAACAAAACTAGAATTTTAAGCATGGGAATGAGTTTTGGTGCCAGAATTGAGATCATCAAATGCTAAAGATTACCTTGTTTTGGCCAAATTGTGAAATTTGAGTTTGGTAGCTTGATTTTTAGTTTATTGATGTGAAACCTTTTGGAAATGATAGATAATTGATTGAAGCATAGTTTGGTGTGTGTTTCTGAGTTATTTGAACTCAAAGGATCATGAATTGAGTGTGTGAAAGTTGAACCAAAAACTGAAAAGTGGCAAAATCAGTATGTGTCAAAACTGCACGAAAATCTCGCCCAAGCTAAACATGTCTCGCCTGGGCGAGATATGCAGAACCTAAGCCAACCAGTTTTGCTGATGTACTCGCTTAAGCGAGTCATGGCTCGCCTGGGCGAGAATGCCCTGTACCAGGGGTGTTTTGGGCGACACAGTCTCGCCTGCGCGAGATTTTTTAATTTTCTTCTCACGCGCATCTCGCTTAAGCGAGAATGAGTCGCTTAAGCGAGAAATCGCGTTTAAGTAGGTAACAGGGACTGAACTGACGCAGTTTCTTTCCCCCAAACCCTCGCTCCCAATTCTCGCTCAGGTTCTTCTTTCTCAGTTTTGAGCGCACCATTCACTCACTCAATTCTTTGAATTTCAACTCACAAATTTCGTCTCCCTGTGCTAATTTCCCTTCAAGGTCCATGGCTAGAACAAAGACCACAGTTAGACTTCCCACTACTGAACCCAGCAAAGGGAAGAGGAGAAGACGTGCAAGTAGCTCTTCTCTTGAAAGGCCAATAATCAACCGTTTTAGGGACCCCGAAAGAGAAGAACGGTATGAGAAGATAAAGAACTAGGTCTTTATCAAAGAAAGAAAGGTGGTCCTACTTCCAGATGAATATGATCCATTCTTGAATGGCCTTATCAGGAGGAATTGGATGAAGTTGGCTGACCCGCTTCCCAAATTTGATCCAGAGATTGTGAGGGAGTTCTATGCAAATGCTTATTCTGAGGACAATCCTGGTGAAAAGAGATCTAAAGTTAGGGGGAGGTGGGTAAACTATGATCGAGCTGCCATCAGTGAATTCCTTGGTAATCCACTACCTCTACAACCAGGGCAACGCTGTGACTTCACAACAAGAAGGAGGAGTCATGAACCTTATGATGAAAATGAAGTAGCACTCCTTATATGCGCTGCCAACCGATCTTATCAAGTCGGACCCACTGGAAATCCCCTCAGAATTCTAAGAGGAGATATGAAAACCTTAGCCCAAGTCTGGACCACATTCTTACTTGCAAACATAGTGCCCATTGGCCACGTGTCAGACTTGAACGTCCCTAGATGTCATCTCCTTTATTGCATAATGAGGGAGGATCTGACTGTTGACGTCGCCACAATTATCTCTGAAGAAATCCACAAATTTGTGAGATACGAAGTCAACACTAGGAATGACAAGGCAAAAGGTGCTTTGGGTTTTCCGGCTTTGATCACAGCTCTTTGCCAAGAACAAGGGGTGGAGGTAGAACTAACTGAAAAGATACGACCTTCAATTACCAAGAGATTCATTGAACACTTTTGTACCCACCCAGAGGACTTGGAGCAGCTAGAAGAGCCCCAGCTGGACCAACAAGCTGAAGACCAACCAGCTGAAGACCAACCAGCAATGGAAGAACAACAAACAGTGCCCACACAGCAACCTCAACTCAACATGAATAATGAATTGCTTGAGCAGATGAGATATCTGAGGTTGCAGATGGAGCACACTCATCAGCAAAATGCTTCCATTCATAGAGGACAACTCCATCTTCAGGAGTACCTCTATCAGAATGTCCGCGGACCATACCCAGGCATGACTCCACCAGAGTTTTTCACTTATCTACAGTGGCCTAGGGGCAGTCCTATTTTCCTGGGGGAAGTGGACCTGTTGCAGGTGAGGGACCATCAGGAGCTGTTGACACAGATGGAGCAAACATTAAGGATGAGATTGATTTTGGAGGAGATTGATTCACAGCATCATTCCACCCTTCAAAACTCTATAAATACGGTTTCATTGTTCTTTTTCTTTTAGTATTTTGCAGTATTTATGTAATTACTACTATTTTGCTTTAGTTGTTTTGGCTAGAATGCTATATTATCTAGTTAATTAATTGTTTAACTTTACTTTTTGGCTTTGTATTTTGTGCATAATACTTAGAGACAGCTAAAATTTTTTTTGGGAATCATTTTGAAAATCTTTCTTGAGGAAATTGGTTAAAGAGAAATCTGATTTCAGTAAGTATCCTGAGTCTAGAACAACTGAGTGAACTGAACACAGAGGTGAAAAAGGAAAATTTTGGTTGAATTCATAATTAAACAGGATTAGGATATTAGTGCAAAATAGTTAGTCAAGATAATCAGTTGTAACAACAAGTGAGATACCAAGAAAATAAACCAGAAAACCCAGTGAGTGTGAATCCTTAAATAGTTTGAGTGTTTCCACTGCTTGATGACAAGTTGATATTGCTTGAATTTTCATTTGATAACATCACATTTGAAGCATGGAAATGATTAAGACAATTTTGTTGAATTTATAACTCAGTGCCAAATAGCCAACCTGTAAATAATCATCATTTGTTGATAACCCATTTGAGCCTAATTGTTTGAATTATGCACCTTAACCTTAACTTGAATTATTATCCTTTCCCTTTGCACACTTAGGGATAGAGAGCATAGGTGCATTTTTCAATTGTAAGGGTAATTGGTTGGTAGAATTGAACTTAAGGAAGAAAAGGGCTGAGTATCATAATTCACTCTTTAGTATTATGTAGGAATGTATATATTTACTCAAAAAAAAAGGGAAAGAAAAGAAAAGAAAAGAACAAAAAGAGATAAGAGTGAATTATGAATGAAAAGGAAACTTGGTGGATTGAGGTCTGAATTGTGAGGAATGGAGAGTAGAATTGGGTTTGAATTGTAACTATGCTCTCTTTTCTAAGTTGTGCTTTTGTGATCTTGAAAAACCATTATTCTTGAAAGCCTAGCCTCATTACAACCTTGAAAAGACCTTAAGATCCATGTTGAATGTGTGTTTGTGGTTGAATTGAAAATGACTAGCAATTTTGATTTGTTGAAATCCAGTGGAAAATGAGATAGACACATGCCTGTGAGATTTAAGAGAGAATTTCCTTGGTTAGAATCACTTGTTCTTACAATTAGTTTTCCTGAAAAATTGGCTGCACTCTTATCCTACTGTTGTTTGATAATTGGATTCACCATCTGCTTCTAATTTTGAATCTGTGGTTTGGAATGCAAAAGTTGTCTGGTAAGGAACTGTGAAAATGATTTCTCAATAACCAATTTCAGAGTTTTAGTTTTGAATGACTGTTGATCTTGTTACTTTGCTTGAGGACAAGCAAGATGCTAGGTTGGGAGGAGTTGATAAGTGCCAAAATTCAGTAATGATTCATAACAAAATCTGGCACTTATGCTTTTAATGGGTGTTCATTTCATATTGATTCTCCCTAAATCTATGTTTCAATCACATGCTTCCAAGTTTTGAATTAAAGAAATCATTTGATCCTATTTTGTGTGTTTTTCAGGAAAGATTAAAGAGAACAGAAGAAGAGTGAAGGAGAAAGCAAGAAATAGAGAAGAAAAGGAGGAAAATATGCTACAGGTCGCTCAGAACTAAGGTGTTTCGCTCAAGCTAGGATAGGCTCGCCCAAAAGTTAAAGTCTTCTCGCCTAAGCAAGACACTTGCCGCCTTTCTCGCTCAAGCGAGCTTGATCTCGCTTAAGGAGATTTCGTGAAGGCCAAGATGAAGTTTTCAATTCTTGCCTAAGCAAGAACTTGGTCGCCCAAGCGAGAGTTTGGGCTGTATATATATTTTGGAGGTTCAGAACTGCAGGAGGCTTGGAATTTTGGGAGAAGAAACGCACTTGAAGATCTGGAGAGCTGCAACCACGAAAGCATAACACAGTTTCTCATTTTCTTCTTCTTCTTCTTAGCTCATAGGATTTTGTTGGCTACCATGAGTGGCTAATCTCTTTCCTTGGGATTGAATGTAATCTCCTCAAACTTGGATGTAATCTGGTGATATTTATATATAGCATTCCTGTTTTACTCAATATTGGTATTATTGTTCTGCTCTTAATGCTTACTTCTATCTGATCAATAGATGCTTTGATTTTGATTTTTAGATCTGACTGGAAGGTATTTTTGAAAATCTGATTTGAACAATGATACTTGATATATTGTGATGCTAGCAATAGATCTCAATATATTAATTGCCTTTAACACTTGACTGTAATGCTGGATAGTTTGTTGAATATGTGAGGAATCAATATTCAGGGAACTAATCTTATGAATTTTATACGCGAGGGATCGATATAAATGATTTTTGAGTGTGCATCAATATTGGTGTTTATGTTGTGAATTATATTATATTATCTTATTTCAGTTAGCTCACCTTTTGTTTATGTTTGCTTGTCCTTGTGTGTGCTCCTTTGCAATGATCACCTACGGTTGGTGTGACCAGAGTCGAATCCAGATGATGATGCCCCCTTCTGAGCCGGAATTGATCCTTACTTACTATCGTGGTAGTTTTGGGCCAAATTTTGTGGAGTTCTTACTTGATGCGTAGTTTAGGCCTTTTTATATATCTACTCTTGCCTTCCAGGATTTTATGGTAAATTTTGGATGACTGTACCAGTGGTGTATACTTATGTGTATATAACTGTTATTCCTACTATTTGCTATGCTTGATCATAATATAATGTTTTATTTGATAGCGTGAAAAACTGTTAAAAGGGATATTACATTTTTGGTATCAGAGCAGTAGTTCCTTTAGTGTCTGTAGGTGTGAGCTTGCCTAGTTTCTGTTGTGTGTTTCTCATAGTGTTTTGGTGCAATCGTGGTGTTTGTTAGATAGACTGATTGTTCTCTCTTTGTGTGGTCAGAGCTATGGCACCTAGGCCCCCTCCTCCTCCTCTCCCTAACCCGGATAGTTCTCACTTGGTGGGGACGATTGAGGCAATGTTAGTAGCCATGCAGCAGCAGAACGCTAACATGGTGAATCAGCACAACTTATCCTTGCACCATATAGAGTTTGCTAGGCTCGCAGCAGAGGCGACTCAACAGAGGCATTTGGAAGCCTTGCATCAGTTAGGGGAGAATTGTTCTGCAGCTAGATCTTCCCAAGCTCCACCACCATGGGTGCAAGAGTGGAGTTTGGAGGATTTTCTTCAACATCACCCATCCCGCTTCGATGGCAAGACCACTTTAGATGAGGCAGATTAGTGGATGAGGGATATGGAGTGGATCTATGATGCCAAGAGGTGTCCGACAAAGAATAGATTGGCATATTTTGAGTATCTACTGGCTGGAGAGGTTGTTCACTGGTGGTCTAGCATGAAGATGATGCTAGAAGACAATAGGGAGCGTGTCACTTGGGAGTTATTCAAGAAGAAGTTTTATGTTGAGTACTTCCCAAACAGTGTGAGGTACGCCAAGGAAGTGGAGTTCTTGCAGCTGATGCAGGGAGAGATGTCAGTATCAGAGTATGCTGAAAAGTTCAAGCACCTTGGCAGATTCCACACCTTGAGGATGGACGAGGATTGGCAGTGTAGGAAGTTTGAGAATGGATTGAGAGGTGACCTTAAACTCATGGTGGCTCCACTTTGTATAAAGGAGTTCCCTGCTTTAGTGGAGAAAGCAAGGGTAATGGAGAAGCTAAAAGCTGAAGTTGAAGCTCAGCAACGGTCTCAGCAGAAAATGGATGGACCATCTAGGTCCACAAGCCGACAAGATGATTGGAGGAAACCCTACTTTAGACCTCCGCCTCAGGGGTCCAGGAGATTCCCACCACAGTCACATCAGCCTCAGTCTCATCAGCATCAGTCTCCTCAGCATCACTCTCATAGGCCTCGATATTTTCATTGTGGAGGGCCCCACATGAGGAGTGCCTGCCCCCAGCTTGGTGGTAGGTAGACATGTCACAGATGTGGTCAAGAAGGCCACTTCCTCAGAGACTGGCTCATTGGCAAGAGTGTAGTGCCGAGACCTCCGACGTAGTCACAGCCACAACAGACACGGGGAGTGCTAGGCCCTAGGCAGCTGGCCAAGTGTATGCCATGATAGGTGCAGAGGCAGACAGATCAAGTAACCTCATCATTGGATCTTGTGTGATTGCCGGTAGCAGCTTGTGTGTGTTATACGATTCGGGAGCAACACACTCTTTTGTGTCGGAGTCTATAGTGTTAGTGTTGGGTCTTCCGGTGAGGGAACTCCAGTACGACCTGGTGGTGTCCATGCCTACTTTTGGGATGGTCAGAACCTCGACGCTGTGTGCTAGATGTTCGATCGAGGTTGAGGGACGCAAGTATAGGGTAAACCTTATCTGTTTACCTCTGGAAGGACTGGATGTGATCTTGGGAATGGATTGGCTATTTGCTAATCACATTCTCATTGATTATAATGATAAGTTGTTGTTTCCCAGCTCGGAGGATGAAGAGATGTTGTTGTCCACACAGTAGGTGGGTCAAGCCATCAAAGAGGGATCTCAGTGTTTCTTGATTATAATTCAACTGTTTGTTGAGAATGGGGATGGACACCTTGAGACGCCGATGGTGAGGGAATTCTCAGATGTTTTCCCTTATGAGTGCCCGGCTTGCCCCCTTCTAGGGAGATAGAGTTCTCTATTGATCTGGTGCCTGGAGTAGGGCCAATATCAATAGCACCTTAGAGGATGGCTCCTGCTGAGTTGACAGAGTTGAAGAAGCATATTGAGGAACTACTGGAGAAACAATTCATCAGACCCAGTGTGTCACCTTGGGGAGCGCCGGTGTTACTGGTCAAGAAGAAGGATGACAGCTCTAGGCTTTGTGTGGATTACCGACAACTCAACAAGCTAACCATCAAGAACAAATATCCTCTGCCAAGGATAAATGACTTGATGGATCAGTTGCATAGCGCTGTAGTGTTTTCAAAAATTGACCTGAGATCGGGATACCATCAGATTAGAGTTAAGTCTGATAATGTGCAGAAGACCGCTTTTAGATCCAGATATGGACACTACGAGTACGTAGTGATGCCTTTCGGTGTGACTAACGCCCCTGCTTTGTTCATGGACTATATGAATAGAATCTTCAGGCTATTTCTAGACAAGTTCGTGGTGGTCTTCATCGACGACATCCTGATATATTCCTGAACTCGTGAAGAGCATGCAGAGCATCTGAGGAAAATTCTGAGCATCTTGAGGGAGAAACAATTGTATGCAAAACTGTCAAAGTGTGAGTTCTGGATGACCACGGTCCAATTCTTGGGGCATATGATCTCAGCTCAGGGCATATCTGTGGACCCATCCAAAGTAGAGGTTGTGTTAAAATGGGAGCGTCCTAAATTAGTGACAGATATTAGGAGCTTTGTGGGGCTGGCAGGCTACTATCGAAGGTTCATTGAGGGATTCTCTAAGATCGTGGCACCCTTGACACAACTGACTTGTAAGGATCAGCCTTTTGCTTAGACCGACCAGTGTGAAAATAGTTTCCAAGAGTTAAAGCAGAAGCTGACTAGTGCTCCTGTGTTAGTAATACCAGATACTAGTAGACCCTTTGAGGTTTACTGTGATGCCTTCCACCAGGGATTAGGTTGTGTTCTGATGCAAGAACGAAAAGTGGTTGCCTACGCCTCGAGGCAACTCAAAAGCAATGAGAAGAACTACCCCACACACGATCTGGAATTAGCGGCTGTGGTGTTTGCACTGAAAATCTGGAGACATTATTTATATGGTGCTCAGTTTCAAGTTTTCAGTGACCACAAGAGCCTGAAGTACATGTTCGACCAGAAAGAGTTGAACATGAGGTATAGGCGATGGATGGAGTTTTTGAAAGACTTTGACTTCAAGTTGTTATACCATCCGGGGAAAGCGAACGTGGTGGCTGATGCCCTAAGCCAAAAAATAGTTCACGCATCTTATATGATGGCCAGGGAGTTGGATTTGGTGGAGCAATTCAAAGACATGTAGTTGCAGGTGACTTTAGGAGAGGATGTCATTAGATGCAACCATCTAACAGTGTCTAGTGTTTTCCTCGTTCTAATAAAGGAGAGGCAATTATCAGATCCCAAGCTGCGGAGAACAGTGGAGTTGCTTGGTACTGAGAAAGCCAAGGACTTTGAGATAGGAAGTGATGGGGTGTTAAGGTTCAGAGGCAGGGTCTACATACCTGAGGATTTGGAGGTGAAAGGCATGATTCTTGAAGAGGGGCACAAGAGTCGTTTTAGCATGCACCCAGGCATTACTAAAATGTACCACGATCTGAAAGAATCCTTCTAATGGTCGGGAATGAAGTCAAATGTAGCTCAGTATGTGTCATCCTGCTTGACCTGTCAGAAGGCTAAAGCAGAACATCAGAGACCTGGAGGGATGCTACAACAATTAGAGATCCTAGAGTGGAAATGGGATAACATTGCTATGGATTTTGTTACCCATTTGCCAATTTGGATTATAGTAGACCGTTTGACCAATAGTGCCCACTTCCTAGTGGTGAATCTGAGGATGTCCATGACGAAGCTGGCACAGCTGTATATTAGTGAGATTGTGAGATTACATGGAGTGCCGTCGAGCATAGTCTCTGATAGGGATCCACGATTCACATCCCACTTCTGGCAGACGTTGCAAAGTGCTTTGGGCAGCAGGCCGACTATGAGCTCAGCTTATCACCCCAAGACAGATGGCCAGTCCGAGCGGACAATCCAGTCCCTTGAGGACCTCTTGCGAACATGTGTGCTTCATCATCTTGGTGCGTGGGACGAGGTCCTATCTCTGGTGGAGTTTACCTATAATAACAACTTCCACGCAAGCATTGGCATGGCGCCATATGAAGCTCTCTATGGCAAGAGGTGCAAAACTCCTTTGTGCTGGTACCAAGATGGAGAGTTAGTGGTAGTGGAACCAGAGTTACTGAGACAGACCACTGAGAAGGTCAAGTTAATACAAGAAAAGATGAAGGCGTCTCAAAGCAGACAAAAATCGTATGTCGATCAAAGGAGAAGACCTTCGGAGTTTGCAGTTGGAGATCATGTTTTCTTGAGGATTACCCCAACCACTGGTGTGGGGAGGGCTATTTGCTCAAGGAAGTTATCTCCTAAGTTCATCGGTCCATATCAGATTTTGAGGAGGATTGGACTAGTGGCCTATGAGATCGCCCTACCTCCCCAATTGTCTAACCTTCACTCAGTGTTTCATGTCTCCCAGCTCAGAAAGTATGTGCCTGACCCCTCACATGTGCTTGAGGCAGAAGAATTGCAGATTAGAGGAGATCTCTCAATGGAGGTTCAGCCTGTTGGTCTTGGTGATAGTCAGAAGAGACAACTCAAGGGGAAGTCCATCAGTCTAGTTCAGGTCATCTGGGATAAGAGGATGGGTGATTCCACATGGGAATTAGAAGAGGACGTAAGAAAGTCATACCCACACCTGTTCTCTGGTAAGTCTTAATTTTCGGGTCAAAAATTTTTGTTGTTAGAGAGAATGTGAGACCCCATTTTCCTTTCCCTTTTCTTTCTTCTTTATAATTCACACTCTCTAAACTCTACTACCACTCTCACAACCAGCTCACTGCCACTCCAACCTTTCACCATTTCTGTTCCTCTGCCCTCTCTCTAAGCCAGGAATTCAATTTCCAACCTAATTCTTCTTCATTTCTACAGCAGCAAACGAACTAGAAACGAGGACGAAAGCTTTCCCCTAATCAAGTCTCCCTTTCTTCCATGTAAGTTAACTTCAGCTTCTCAATTCCCTTCAATTTCGAGTTTTGGAACCATGTTCATGCCAAAATTGGATAAAGATCACATTTTCACCCTGTGAACCTCATTTCAGCTTCCTAAGTTGTGCTTGGAGACGTTCACTGCTGAAAAGGGGTATTGCTTGTAAGCAAATTATAGAGGTAAGGGAAGCTAACCGAAATTCTTCTCGTTTAAACTATGAATCGTGTTTGATTGAAGCTTTGTGTGCTGAATTAATGTTTGAGATGCACGTGTGGGTGTTTGATTGTTGCTTGCCATGATTTCATTGCTCCTGCATGTGAGAACAATGGAGTAACCTGGTATTTTCGCCTAGGAGGGTGGCTCACGGCCAAGCGAAAATACCAGAAAACCACCCCTGTTCCTGCACGAAGTCTCGCCCAGGCGAGCTGGAGTCGCTTAAGCGAGAGATACTCTCGTCTAAGCGAGCTAGTGTAGCCTGGGCGAGAGTTCGCCCAATTTTAGAGTTTTGCCACTGTTAGAGCCTCGCCCAAGCGAGATTGACTCGCTTAAGCGAGATGGCTTCTCGCTTGAGCTAGAATGTCTAGCTTAAGCAAGAATCACTGCAGTGGGGCACCTTAGCTTCTGTTTTGCAGAGTAAAATGATATGTTCCAATGTGCTTTTGTGAAATTAAGTTCTTATATGCTTGAAATGTTATTATCAATGTATTGTATGGTGAAATTGGATGAATGCGAGTGATACAGAGTGGTGGCTAGAATAGAATTTCAATGGAAATTCATGTGAAATTGTTAGTGTGTAAGGACGTGTGGAATCCATATTGGTTGGTATCCTGAAACTCCAATAATCATTCACGCTCAAATAGAGTAGAATGGATTATGTTGTGAGGAGTAGCAGGAGGTCCTAGTCTTTGGACTTGATCAAGTCCTAGACGCGAAGGGGACTTACCCTGGGAACGGTCGGGTGATAACTCCTTGTGTCCAGACTCTGCAGAGTCTAGGAACCATTACAGGTGCAAGCCACCAAGAGCTCCAATGTCGCTTACACAATCCAGATATCGAGTCTAGAATTTATACTATTGAACTGTGTGTTATGAATGATGTTTATGTTGTGAATTATATTATCTTCTCTTATTTCAGTTAGCTCACCCTTTGTTTATGTTTGCTTGTCCTTGTGTCTGCTCCTTTGTAATGATCACCTACGGTTGGTGTGAGCAGAGTCGAATCCAGATGATGATGCCCCCTTTTGAGTCAGAATTGATCCTTACTCACTGCCGTGGTAGTTTTGGGCCAGATTTTGTGGAGTTTTTACTTGACGCGTAGTTTAGGCCTTTTTTATATATCTACTCTTGCCTTCTAGGATTTTATGGTAAATTTTGGATGACTGTACCAGTGGTGTATACTTATGTGTATATGACTGTTATTCCTACTATCTGTTATGCTTGATCATAATATAATGTTTTATTTGATAGCGTGAAAAACTATTAAATGAGATGTTACATTTACAAAGTAAAAAAATTATTGATTACTAAAATAATTACTATTATGAATAAAAAATTATAATTGATCACTAAATTGGTTTTTGAAATTAGCTACCATAATTTTGGCTACCAAAGAAAACTATTTACTAAAACTTAGCTACCTAAGTTTTGACTACCAAAATAACTTAGTTACTAAATTGGTTTCTAATTAATTAGTGACAAATTTAGTGATCAATTATAATTTTTTATTTATATTAGTGACTATTTTAGTAACCAATAAATTTTAATTTTGTAAATTGATATCTATATTGGTCACTATAGTTACTAACAATTTTTAATCACTAAAATTGGTTACTAATAAGATATTTTCTTGTAGTGTTATTTTGTTCTATTTAAAAAGGGCAAAGTGGATGGTGAATTTTTTATTTATTTTAGTCCAATTGAAAGCATGGACATAGATTACAAATAAGATTTTTAGGCGAATTTTACATGTTATATGATTGATGTGTGTGCCCAATGAAATGAAATATATAATTAGGTGGGTGTCTGGATAAGTTAATTTTGCTTTGTTTGCACTAATCAAGTCATGCATCTAGTGGCTCCATGTTCTAAGGCTGTGTACATGTGCTCCATTTTTCTAGGCTTGTTTAAAGTAATCTATGTTTCTAGACTTTCTTGTAAAAGTCTTCTTATGTTAATAAAATTAATAAGCCTTTTCCTCTGAATCTTAGCCTTTCCTTGCATCTGTGGGTTCCTAATAATCGGTATCAAAGCTTCGAAATAAGTCTCGTAGAGTGAGAAAATATTGTAAAATATGGAATGCAAAACACACCAACAATGTGAAATTGAAAACCCAAAAACGACAGTATGAAATTTATGTTATTTTTAAGTTTCATGGAATTCTAAATTTATGGGATTGATTCTATTTTCTTGTAAACAAACTGATATATATATATATATATATATATATATATATATATATATATATATATATATATATATATTAATAGGATTCTCAACCCATTTACAGAAGTCTCTAATTTTTACATATACGTTCATGTATAGGTCTTCGTAACAAAAGCATGTTAATAATGATTACAGGATGAAAAATGAAACATTAACCTACTCCCTTTAGAACTTCATCAAACAGTGTATCAAATAATTGAACTTCATCAAACAGTGATCTTGCAAGCTTCACTTTAGAACAGAACTTGTCATATTTTACATTACAAACTTCAATCCTTCAAATCTTACACTCCCATCAATCCATAGAGCTTATCTCATAATGGAGTCTTGAAGCAAATCACTGTAAACTGCAAATTTTGTGCAAAAATTCATATGCAGACATTGGCAATGATGGAAAAAACTAGAGAGCAAATTTTAGAGTTAAACAAAAACTAAATGCCATGATAGGAGCATTGGGATATAATCGATCTTAATTAAATGGATATGCAAACCAATCATGGCTGAGAAAGAGAAATAGAAGAGATACGTAATTAATAAAAGTACTTGTGGTACTACTATTATCAAGGATATAAAGAATTAAATAATTAAATTGTAACCATTACATTCCTGCTAAGCCAATAAGTGTAGTTGATTTTAGAAAGACATTCTCCATTTCAATATAAAAACTAGTTGCAGATTTACTTAAACGAAGCAGAGAAATAAATATTACGAAATTCAAAGAAAGAAGTTATTAAACTTATGTACCTCCTAGTGTTTGATCCACCTTTGGCACTTTGTTATGTTCATGTCAACCATTACAAGCAGATAGTCTGTCAGTTTGTTCAAGAACCTCAGATAAGTGATTCTCCATGGTTGCCAAAGTAATAATGGACCTAATAAGCCCCAAAAGCCTGTGAGGAACCCTAGTCCCAAGCTCATGCGTAATTCTCCATAGAAAAATTGAATTATCATCTTTATCATGGACTTCTACTACTTTAGGCTTTATCACTGTCTCATCTCTGGGACAACTTTCTTTAAGCGGTTTCCCACAAAGATCAGAATTTTCTTCAAAACTAGAGGCATTAAAGGTTCGCAACTGTCTTCCCCATGGAATTCTTCCACTTAGATAGTTGTTCGATAAGTCTAACTCGGCAAGACGATCAATATTTGAAAGAGTGGAAGGAATTTTTCTAGACAAGTGATTTCTTGATAGGTCAAGAGACTTCAGTGAACTTAAATTCCCAATTTTCCAAACAATTTCTCCACTCAAATTGTTTCTTGATAAATTCAAAGAAACTAACCCAAGCATGGATGTAATCGCTTTTGGCATTTCACCTGTTAAATTGTTACATGAGAGATCAATGCTCTGAAGAAACAATTCAGGACGTGTGAAGCCGCGTTCCACACCTTTCCACATCCACGTAACGTGAAGCGTATAAGAAGCACCAATGTAAACACTATAAATTTCATAGTAAGTAGCATTGTACCAATGAATACGACTCTCAGTTTCAATTTTGTTGATTCTCTCTTCAGACAATGCTGTAAAATTGTTTAGGCAAGTTGGAATTCCTTATGATGACTTACTAAATAACATAAATGAAGGGGAAGATTTCCCGATAAGTGATTCCCTCACATGATCAAGATTGTCATTTGTTGCTTGCTTTCTCCAGCCCACGATGGTATTGGACCGAAAAACATATTGTCACTCACATCCAGCATAATTAAATTTATTTGAAGAGAGTAACAACTCGGAAGTTTGCAGCAAAAATAATGGAACTTCTCCCCGAAATTTATTTGAACTTAAAAGTATAGATGGTCAGAAAGGAAGCTTCAATTGCATATTAGGGATTAAACCAATTAGATTATTGTGAGCCATATTCAAAATGTATAGAATTTGCAACTTGTTCCAAAACCATTCTGGTACGAAATCATTCAGCCCATTGTCAGATATATGTAGTTCGATTAAGGATATTTGAGTCTGGATCCAACTAGGAAAACTCGGTCCTACCTTACAAGATGCAAGAAACAAAAGCGTTAATTGAAAAGGAGGAACCCAACTAGAGCCAAATTTAGATAATGAGTTATGCAACAAGTCTAAGAAAATTAGCTTCGAAAAATTAGAAAGATGAGATTCAGTTACATCACCCTCTAAAGAATTCCCCTGCAAAGATAAAATTTCTAATTGAGATACTAGTCTGATGCTCTCGGGAATCCTACCAGTAATTTGGTTATAAGATAAGTTCAATTCTCGAAATATGTGTTTGCTGCACCATGAGGAATTTTGAGTGAAGCTCAGAAATTCACCATTTAACTTGTTATTTGAGAGGTCTAATATTTGTAATATGCACATGCTCCCAAAGAAAGATGAAATCTTTCCCTGGAATTTGTTATTGTAAAGAGCAAGATATTCAAGAGAGTTCATCACTTTCCCAAATTCATTTGGAATGGGACCTTCCAACAAGTTACCATTAAGGTTAATGAAACGCAGATTGGTGGTGAAGTTAAAAAGCCAACAAAACATTGGAGATGATTTTAGCAAGTTATTGGAGAGATCAAGGAAGATAAGTGAGGACAAAGAATTCATTGTAGAAGTAGATGAAAGAAGGAAATTTCCATTCATTAGTCTGCAATTTTTAAGATAAAGCTTTTGTAGTTTGGAGCTGATATTAAAATTAGGTCGAAACATTGATGATGCAAGACTATTGTAAGAGAGATCGAGGACCTTAAGAGATGGAAAATTGGTACATAGAGAAGGTGAGAAAAGGGATTTCTCTAGAAAGAGATTTTGAAACGTAGTTTGGCTTTTCCCTTGTATATAGAGGAGTATTACTTCCCAGACTGAGATGTTGTAGCTTTCTGAGATTCCCAATTTGAAATCAGAATGGGAGAGATGGAGATATCTTAAGTTGGTGAAGGAGTCCATGAACTCTGGGATGTAACTCAGTACAAAATAATTATGGCTAAGATTCAGACGTTGAATATCTGACAAGTGAATCAATGAAGTGACATTGATTGCACCTCTCAAATACGGTGTATCGTGGAAGTTGCCTGTTGTAAAGATATTATGTGCATAATGATTATTAAAGTGTAATGCAAATTCTAGAAGAATCTAGAAAATCATAAGACAAAAGTATTGAAATGTAATGAAAGTTCTAGAACAAAGTAGAAAAGCCTAAGATATGAAGAAAAATATCAAGAACATTCTACATAGGCAAAAATCTAGAACATTCCACACAAGTTGTGGCTAGCACTTTCTAGAATACTCTATAGGTCTATAAATAC
>Ga0214544_1008860_pt1 | contig 16331 bp, 8 predicted proteins | sample CNSS3metaG_FD_160074 | JGI IMG/M metagenome (GOLD analysis project Ga0214544, IMG submission 160074) | Root nodule microbial communities from cowpea collected in UCLA plant growth center, Los Angeles, California, USA - CNSS3 | ecosystem: Host-associated > Plants > Roots > Nodule | place: USA...
CTGACGCTCCTAGTAACCATTAAGACTCATGTAGAGTATGATGGAATTATGTCGTGAGGAGTAGCAGGAGGTCCTCGTCGTTGGACTTGATCCAGTCTAGACGTGGAGGGGACTTACCCTGGGAACGGTCGGGTGAATACTCCATGTGTCCAGACTCTGCAGAGTTTGGGAACCATCGCAGGTGCAGGCCACCAAGAGATCCGATGTCGCTTACATAATCCGGATATCGAGTCTAGAGTAATATATCTGCATTGTGTTTGGGGTGGTTTATGTGATTCTGGTGAAAATGAGAAAGATTGCATGATTCCTTAATCAGATTAGCTTACCCTTGCTTTTTGTGTTCCTGTCTTGTGTTGTATGTTTCCTTTTGCGATGATCACCTATTCGGTGGGAGCAGATGTGGTTGCAGTATCAAAGGCACTTCTGGAGGATGAAGAGCCATCGTGTTAGTGATGAAGAGGAGGTTTCCAGTGGGAGCTTTAGCAGTGGTCAGTAGTACAGAGTTTATTAGTTTAGTTTAAGTGTATGAGTGATATATTTTTATAGTCATACCTTTTGTAAGATTGTATTAATATATTGGGTACACTGGATTATCTGTTTTGGAGCTATGATGAAACTCCCTATTTTTATTAGTTTTAAGCTGCTGAAATTGGGATGTTACATTTATTGTTATTCAAAATTCAATGTTCATTGATTATGTCCTTAGGATACTTATAAGCATTATCCTATATAGTATCCATTAAAAACATCGTCCAAGAATCCATGAATGGAGTTGTTTTCAAGTTAAGGTACCCTTCAATTAAAATTGTAACGGATCTTTGAAGTTAAAATTAATTATTTTATACAAATTTTCTTACATACAAATTAATTTTAACTTATATGATTTTTTTATTTTATTTTTTTATTTTATTATGATTTTTTTTCCCATCTAAATAGACCATGTCCTTAACAAAAAGGTAAAGAGAATCAGAAAGTTATAGAATTAGGAATTAGGAAACAAAGCAAAGAACCAATCCAAAACCCACACTTAGAAGCAAACATACATCTGAGAAAAAACACACACAACTGAACCATTTCATTTCATCACACCAGAAAAACACAGATGCTGGAAAAAAAAAAACACAACTGAATCAACCAACAACATTTGATTTCATCACATTAAATTCCACAACACTACTGAACCAACCAACCTTTGATAATATCAAAGGTGAAGAAAGGGGAGAGATCTCACCAGAAGAACCCAAAAAGCAACCATTTTTACACACCCCACATAGAAGAACCAGAAAATGCAAAACCCAACTTCACCGCCACCACCACAACCACCGTCGTCGTCATCATCGTCGTTTTCCTCCACCTTCTTCAACCTAAGAGATCCAAAGCCCAAACCCACCCTCATCCTCCTCTACACCTTCCTTTTCCTCTCTCTACTCTCCCTCACACTCATCCTCTACCTTTCCCATTCCACCATCCACACCCACTCAGGACCCGACCCGTTTCTCCACCCGACCCATGCCCACCGTCTCGTCTTTGACCCCCACAAACCCTCTCCCCCTCCGCCGCCCGCCGTCGCCTACCTCATCTCCGGCTCCCGGGGCGACGCCGCACGGATCCTCCGCCTCCTGGATGCAACCTACCACCCTCTCAACGTCTACCTCCTCCACCTCGACGCCTCCGCCCCTCATGCAGAGCGCGAGCTCGTGGCCGTCACCGTGCAGTCCAACCCCATCTTCAAGGCCGCGCAGAACGTTCACGTCGTGGGGAAGCCCGATTTCTCCTACCCCAAAGGGTCCTCCCCTGTCTCGCTGCGCCTCCACGCCGCCTCCGTCTTGCTCCGCCTCTCGCTGGACTGGGACTGGTTCGTTAGCCTCAGCGCCGATGCTTATCCTCTTGTTACGCAAGATGGTATGGGTTGTGAATGAATTCGGGTGAAATGCCATTTTGGTCCCAAAGATTTGGATGTGGTGGTGGTGGTAGTTTTGAAAGAGGAAAGTGTGTATGGATTTTGTTGTCTTTGGAGACTACTTAGATGTTGAGATTAGATGATTGTATTGTATTGATAGATTTTTTTAATTTTGAGGCGAGGAAATTAGTCTTTTGGAACAATGTGACTGAGGACATGTTTAGTTAGGAGGTAAAAGTGCTTTTGAGAGCTTCTCTTCTGGAAACATAGAGTTGGATTGGTTTAGTTGTTTTTAGGGACTGAATTGGTGTTTGAATGTAGAGCTATAGGGGATTATGGATCGACTTTTTTAGTCTCGAGAGGTGAAAATGGCGTTTTTCAGATTTTGGAGCTTTTGGACTAATGTGATTGCCATTATATCTTTGAGTAAGCAGTGATTGTAAAGTCTAATTCAACCACAAATTGTGTATGTGAGAAGTTTGTTCACTTTCATAATAACTATATAGTAGAGTCGTGCTGCCAATGCCATATTACTGTTACTTCTTGGTAATGAAAGATTTATACTGTTGTAGTCTTTGAAAGATGGAATCATGATTTTAACATGTGAAAAGATTAGAATGTGAATCAATTTACTAATTTGGAGTGTTGAAATTGATGTTGAAACAAAGGATTATAATGATTGAAATTTTCATTTTTCAGGAATGAAAATGATGATTTTTGTCTTTAAGGAGCTAAAATAATGTTTTGCTGTTCTTATATGTTGCCTAAAACAATATGTTTGATATTTTGATGATGAATCTTTTGTGGTGTGTCAGATCTTCTCCACATTTTGTCGTTTCTGCCTAAGGATATGAACTTTGTGAATCATTCAAGCTATATCGGATGGAAAGAGTAAGTTTGTGTTCTTGTGTGATTTTGTTGTTGTTATTGTTTGTTCAACATTGTAACTGTAGTGATTAGCGGTTGATGTTATACGGTGATGCAAGAATGAAATTTGTTTCCCATGTGTTTTGGTGATGTAGAGCAAGGAAATTGAAACCTATTATTGTTGATCCGGGACTGTATCTATCCGAAGGGACTGAAATGTTTTATGCTACTCAGAAGAGAGAACTTCCTAGTGCTTACCGCGTGTTCACAGGTATTAATGTGTTTTAGAGCAATGTATTTGAGTCTCTGCATATTTTTGGCTTTTCATTTTATTTAGTTAGTGTGCCAGTAACAGCAAGAGTGGAAAAGAGCTGTACTGGTAATATACTGATGATGAATGATTGACATTCATGAGAAAAGAAGAAAACATGAACATCAAATGTTTTTACTTTTTAGGACAAAATTGGATTGTATATGTATTCATGAGAAGATGAGAAAATTGTTTGATTTTAGTTTTGCTCTAAGGCACATCTTTCTGGATGGAATCATGGGACTGCACTCATATGTTCCTTACTATTCCAGAGTGTCAATTTATTATAGAAGACATAAAAAGTTGGAAACAAAGTAGAAACAAAAAAATAATGTTATCTGAGATGAGACATTCTTTTGTCTAGTTGCTGGGTTAGATATGCAGAACTTTGGTTAACATCTTTAGGTGCAGGTTCATCTTTTTCTATCTTAAGTCGCCGTTTCATGGAGTTCTGCATCTTGGGAGAAGACAACCTCCCAAGGATTCTACTGATGTATTTTGCAAACACACCTTCATCCTTGTCCAACTATTTCCCCACAGTTCTCTGCAATTCTCGGCAGTTTAACAGGACAGTCATAAACCAAAACTTATTATATGGTGTCCAAGACAGCCATAGAAATGATCTTCGACCACTTAACTCCACAGATTTTGATGACATGATTCGGAGTGGAGCCATCTTTGCTGAAAAGTTCCACAAAGACGATCCGGTGCTCGATCTCATCGACCAAAATCTTCTGGGTCGAACACCTAGATCAGTTGTTCCTGGTGGATGGTGCTTAGGTGAGGCTGGGAACAACACTTGTTTAACTTGGGGTGATGCCAAGATCTTAAGACCTGGTGCAGGTTCTCAACGGCTCGAGAAGGCGATCGTTGAATTGCTGGCAAATGGCATTTTCCGGTCACGCCAGTGCATATACGAATGAACCTGACTCCAACCTGACATCTTAACACTACAAGAATGGTTTCTGTGCCTTGTCTGTTGAAACTCTATGGTCAGGGTATGGAGTTTTTTGGGTGGTTCTTTACACAAGATAGGTATGTGTATTGTACGAGTATGCATTATGTTAGCATGATTAAAATTTTTGCCACTTCTGAGTGGCCTTTTTCTATGATTTAACATGAATGCCAATATAGCATGTACCTTCACATTTGGTTGCTGGATATAGTACACAAAAATTCCAAGTTACTTGCAACTAAATCTTAGATGGATTATTCAAAAGCTTTAGAACATGCATATGACAGTACCACACCTTACATTAAAATATACTATATTGTTAAGAGGTGGACTTTAAACTTAACTTAATCCTACATTGTGTATTTTTCTTTTATCGATTGATTTAAATTTTGAAACAAAAATAAATAAAATTTGTAGAGTATTTTTTATTTAAACTAGCAATGTCATTAATATTATTAAAGTAAATATATTAATTCTTTATAAATTAACAGAACTCATCTAAAAAATACACTATGAATACCATATATTTGTAAAACTAAATTGAATAAATAAATTCAATTATTTTATGAATTTACAAAAATAAATTTTAGTTATTGTTTTAAATAAGTAAAATTTTCAAATGGTTAAGTTGCATTTATATATAAAATTGATTGTGTTTAAAATAATTTATATTATCAAAATAAGTTTCACATGTTTTTTTTTTTAATAAAAGGATCATTAAAAGAAAAATATGCCAAAATCCAAAAGCTTTCAAAACAAATAAATCATAAAACATTGGAATAAACAAGCAAGATAAATTTATGTCATGTATCCAATATGTTTAAACCTAATTACCTTAACCATTGTTGTACCAGTTTGAATTGTTCTATAATTATTTAGATAAAATTAAAGACCAGTTTGAATATTTTCAAGAAGCAGGACATATAACAACGGTTATTGACAATGTATCAAGTAAAATATGTAGAGAGGAGAGATGCACCCAAGTTGATTGCAAGCCATAGTAGATTGCCACGGTAACATTACTTGTGACTATATTTCTATTTCCTCACCCAATTATAGATTGTGCATGAAACATAGATAACACATTTACATTCCTATAATTCACAAAAACCCTAAAACCGAACATCCATAATATCCTAACAAGTGACAACTAAAATATATTCAGTACAAAAGCTTACATTTCTAACACGAGAAGAGTTGTTTTGATTGACAGTTTTGAATCTGTGATGTAGTTTTATTAATACAACAAATCAGCACATTCCTACTATTTTTATTAATACAACAAATAAGCACAACCCCACAAAAGGTAGTCTCCAGAAAGAATTGCACAAGTTTCTCTTCGCACCTCACTCTAATGCCACATTTCATGCTTCTTATTCTCTAACAATGTGAGCAATTTGCTCCTGATGTCTGATAAACAAATTTAACAAAGTTAAAATATGAGCTTTTCTCTGTTCTCTCAGCAATCTTTCTGTGTTATGAGCATGTCTTATTCCTTCCAACTCCATAAATGATAGATTACACACCCCAAAGGTGTAAGCATAGACAACAATGAATCAGAAAACTCCAAAAAAGGTGGCCACAGCAAAAATTAGAAACAGCCCTCCACCCAAGTAACCAACCTGATGAAAGTAAATTGCAATATTAGATATTTAACTACAAATTCAAGCATTCCATGTTCAATCAAGTTATGATTTGTACCAGTTTTTCAGAAATGTAGTTAGCAAGGAATGCTCCTCCAAGAATGGCAATAGTTGTTGCGACTAGGTGTCCAGCAATGGCTCCACTTGCCACACCCCAAGGAGACTGAAACAAATAACAAATTACTGAAGTTAATATATATATATATATATATATATATATATATATATATATATATATATAATCAAGAGAGGATTACCGAGAGATACAATACCAGTTAGATATGAGCCTATCTCACATATAAGGAATTAATACCACCTCAAACCCAAAATCTTAAGACAATGAGTTTATAAATCTTTATCCTTACTCAATGAAGGACTTAAACTCACACTTAAATTTCCAACAAAATATATATATATATATATATATATATATATATACACACACACACACACACACATATAAAGCAGAAAGTGTTATGAGTCATCACAGAATTTAAAAGTGCACCTGAGCAGCTCCTAGTGCAATAGTAGCAAGCATAGAGCGATCTCCCCATTCCTACATAGTCCCAGTAACTAAATTAAAATTCATGCTGGATAACAGAATTGCTTCCACAAATTAAGTGTGATTAATGACTACCTATACAGACTCAGAATTCAGGAGTATAAAATAACAAGTAATTTCAGGCTGTCTGTATTCATGGACATCAGGGGGAACATTTTGAGCAAATGCAACATACAGTAAGATTTTCACAATGCATCAACACAATTGTTTCATTATAGTGGTGATTTTACAATCAGAAATTTATGCTAAATTATTCCTTGATAAAACAGGAAAAAGTGGAGCCTTACAGCAAAAAATACGAGGCTGAATGACTTCCATATAATCTCTAGAGGATTTGAAAGTTTTTTTGATACCTGAAGATAATTCAGAAAGAAATGTTAAAGGGTATAAATGACAGTTGAATTGCAAAATTGAAGGTAGAATAGTGTTGGCCATGCATGGGTTTCTAACCTTCTCTTTCACAAGCTCCTCTGCTTCAGCGAGTTCATCAAGTTCAGGACTGCTGTTATCACCCTTCTTAGCCACATCAGATGGAAGATCCCATGCATCTTTTATTGCTTTTAGGCCGAAAAACAAAAGAAGGGTTACTGCTGCATATTCTCCAATTGGCACGGCTGTAGGTAGACCACATAAAGCACAAACATCAGTTACTAGCATAACAAATTATCTATATCAACTCTCTGCCCGGGTGAAAAGATAATTAAATACTACAGAACAGAGATTACATGAAACTGAAAGTGTTGGATTAAAGTAGGACAAAGACGAAGTAAAATTATGAAAAACATACTTCAGATATTTCTATTTGATGTAAAAAGTGCGGTTAATAAAAACAGAGAGATACACTGAAAAAACCCAAAAGCTACTTATTGCAGATCAATTAAATTTAAGCTCTTTTGTCCTGGAACTCCAGAAGGACCAACATGGCAGGTCAGTTTATATCAATGTTGAAGAAGGTAATTGTAACTTGCTTCCAGTCTCAGACTTAAAACAACTTCCTATTAATATTCGTAAGAACAAAAAAATTGATTATTTTCTATTGGTGTAATGTTCTCAATGGCTAATTCTACATACATTCCTAATGCCTGTGAAAGAAATTAACTGAGCCCAATCTCAAAAGCTGGTTCAAGATGAGAGGACTACCCAAGCCTTATAGGGAATAATAACATTTAAAATTAGGAAGTTAATTACATTTGGTACTGACTTCTGTACATCAAAACAGATTTAAAACAAGAGACAAATCTGTGGATATAATTGGAGAAGTTAAAGCAAGCCATAGTGTGAAAAAGAAAATAATGACAAAAACCACTAACTGGTTCTTATTAAACTATAAAGCTTATGAAAATTTTCAGAAAAGCATAAGATACAATATATAGTAATTTTCTTACTCCATTTCATACACAATATCTATTCATTAGCAAACTTTAATCTATGTTTATCAAACAGATTACACTAAACCAGTAATTCAAAACAGAATGCATTGCCTAAAATGCTGAGTCAAGTTCCTTCACTATATGGACATGCTAAAATATGGTAAATCTGAAAAGTCAAAGAAATACCATATGCTACAACTTACTTGTCTGAAACTGAGCAGGCACTGATTGAAAGATTCGGCCAATTACAACAGACAGGACTGACATGAGTCCAAGAGCACCCATTGAACCCAATAGGACCTGGTCAATACATAACATCTCAGTTAAAATAAATGTTTCGAAATGCTAATTACACTGCTTGATAATCAATTAATTAGAACTACAAACTTTGAATACCACTAGATTATAGATTAAACAAATGCTATTTCAATACCGAATTGACAAACAAATTAGTGTACACAAGTTAAGAAATCGAATTGGAGTAAATTTGTTTGTCTAGCCTTTTACAATAAAACAGTAAAGACATATGTAATAATATACCAGAAACAGAAGAATTTGTTGAACAGAGAGGAAAAATAAACCAGAGAGAAGAATAATTCCAATTCTAAAAATTAGGAGTATATAAGCCAAGAAATTAAAACAATAACAAAGAAAACTAGACAATATTACATCAATGATGGATTGGATTGCAATAAAGAAGTCAGAAGGCTCACCAATCCCTTCTCAAATTGCATTGCCAAGAGTGCAGCAATAAAGAATGTCTGGTCAAAGGAATAAATGCCAACTTTAGGTTCATGAATACATACAGGGGTAACAAATGTTTAATAAAAGACTAGAACACTACTAAACCTGCACTTGTCATGGTTATAGAAATCCATAGGGTAAAAAGCAATGAAACAGTTTCAATGCAATAATGATAAAAATTCTAAACAAAGTTGATGCAGGAGAGGGAAAACTTAGTGAAATCCATTTGGACAAACAAATATATCTATTGAATAAGATTTTGTTATTTGGTTAAGTTTGTAGCATTACAAAACTAAAAACACAAAAAACATTCCACGCATGACTAATAAAAAAACAAAAATATGTTACCAAATATTAGTCTATGAACATTAAGATAGATATGATATCTGCTCATTCGGGTATATGAAAAACTTAAACTATTCATATACTTGCTCATTTTGTTTTAATTTGTCAGCTATAGAACCAGAAATTCCTTTTCATAGGAGGGAAAAGTGCCTAAGTGGCATCCGTGAAGAATATTTGGATAGAACCAATGGCAAATACAGAAAATGTTGTCAATGGGAACAAAAATATAATTTATAATATTTTCACAAATTTAAAATATCACGAGCATTGTGCACAGCATGACAAAATGAGCTCAAGAACAATGAGATATGGAGTGCAACACTGGTTGCGAAAACACATCTACTGAGAGCGAATGAACACAAAACACACAAAGCAAGATAGAAGGTGAATTAATGTCTTGTATTCTGACAAGCACAAGTCACAATAGTAAGAGTCCATTCCATGTCTAAAACACAATATATATTTTATATCTTACAAAAATATTATTTTTTGATTCGTTATCAAAATCATAATATTCTCTAGCTTTATACTCTAAAAAAGTATACTGAGTTACTACAAATATGAATAAATAAGATAATAATTATTTAACAAAAAAATATTAATTCATTTAAATAAATAAGTATTTCATCTTAAAAAGTAGAAAAGTTTGACCATCTCTATTAATTAACTTCAGTTCTCTTTTTCAATTCCTTTTGCTTCATATTCATTTAATATTTTTCCACCTTTTTATTCAATAAAAAAATTAGATTAAAAAAACATCGTAAATACAAAACAATAATAATAATAAAAATACCTTCAATATTTTTCAACTAATTAATAAAAGCCATTTTGAATAGTTATAAGAAAATTGTAATATTAAAATGAATAAAATCTAAAACAAATTGAATAATATCTCAAAAAAATAGCTTTTATCTATAACATCAATAAAGATTTTCTCCTATGTATACAAATTCTTACCATTTTATTATTAAAAAGTAACCATTTTTTTAAACTAAAATAACTACCTATAATAAAAAAAACCTACAAACTAAATAAAAACTACCTACAATACATTTATAAAAAATATTTATAGTTATTTTATAACATTAATAAAGGGAATTATATATATTTATTATTATAATTGCCTTTTATGAATTTTTTTATAAGTTAATTATATTTTTTATTTTAATGATAAGAAACATCATTGGTTAGTCATTTTCCCAAAATAGTCTAACTCAATTGAGACCTACTTGAGTATCAAAAACCTTGTTGATAATGTACTAGTTTGTTTATTCTCTACTTTTATTGTTCAACCAACAGGGCTAGACCTCTTTGATAGAAATAACAGCAAATGCAACCATAACTATTTTCTCAAATTTATGTCAGAGTGATAGAAGCAAGTAAAATATTGATATCACGTGTAATAAACAATTGCTTTCTTATTTTAGGTTCCTCTGGTAGATTTGAAGTGTCATGACGGTTAGCTGAATGGAGTTGCTAAACTGTATTTTAAAACTAAATTTTTTTAAAGAGAACATTTCCGATTTGAAATCAGTTCAAAATTAATTTTGTTTTGAAATAATCTTTTTATTTTATTTTATTTTTTGAGAAAAAAAAAACTGGTTTAAAAACTACTTTTTGGTTTGAAACTGGTTTTGAAGAAAAAACTAATTCTGAAACCCTGTCTCAACCAAACTATTATTTTAGGTTTGAAACTGGTTTTAAAATATCCAAATTGGTGGTTTGAAAAAAAAATGCATTTGGATTTAAAATCCAATTATTTAGAGCATATTTGGAAAAGTCTTTGGCATGAGTTATATTGGAAATTGAAAAACCATATTGAACATCTAAGAAATAATAATTTGCCACATACGAACAATAGGGAAGTTAATGTAAACAAAAAGAACCAAGAGAAAGTCTAAACAGTAATAGTTAAATACCTTGTCTCCAATCTCAGAAACAAATATTAATGTAAATGCAGCAGTGAATCCTGACTTTGCAATTGCTGCTAAAATTGATGAAGGTCCTCCTTTGACAAAGGCAATTAGTGAAAATACAAAAGCACATCCCAACAGCACAAAAGCTATAGAGAGAGGATAAGGGATCTGAGTAGGAGGTTTCACACTGCCAACCCATAAAATATATATACATTAGAATTATCATAGAGTCATGAACAACCACAGTAATAGTATGCTTAAAAAAAGCAACCGAAAAGATTTCAGTGACATGTTAATTCACACAACAAAACTAAACAATGGATTTAGACTCTAACGTCAATCTGCTAAAATAAATTGGAGAATTTTTCCCTTTGAATGCAACCACATGCTTGATTTAAATAACTAATCTTTTAAATGGTGATATGAATACTGCCAATTTTCTCTTCAAACTTTTACTTAATTTAGTACAAATCTTTTAAATCTGATCTGCAAGAGGAATACATTTCACACCTTAATAGATTCGTCAGGCTAAGTCGGTATGAGAAATCGGTAAGTGTTATACTGCACAGAGGAATGCAATTCCCTCAAAAAAATAGTAGCACAAATCCAAACTTTTCATTTGATCTAATATGAAGCAGAGGATCATCTAAGATTGTTAGAACAAAAGTAACGTAAAATGGCCATGCTTGAGTATCAGACTGATAACAAATAATTAGGGTGGAGAAAGAATGTGGTGGAGAGGAACCAGGTTTATTGACCAAAAGCTCATGTTACCAACTTCAGACTTTATGTTAGGAGTTAGGATTGTGGCTGGCAACCTTGTCCATAAAAAACCTCAACAGTAAGTCTCTAATATCAAGTACATAAATAAAAAGACCTGAAGCATGTAATTCCACACACACCTCAATCATAAATATATATGTGATCTGTATAGCAAGTTTACAGCCTAATTTCACATATAGAAGCTGAGATTTCAAGGGAGAACACAATCATAAAAGCAAATGAACATTACACCACTGAAAGTTCTAAAACTAAAATTACATTGTGATAAGTTCCTAGAGCTACCCTTCATCTTATGGTGTGATGGTCTATATGGCCATCTGTTGCATAGCAAATGAAATCAATCAAGTGGAACAGTGGAACTCACACTTTAGAAGAACTGTCTTCTACGGAATTCTTTTCAAAGACATTGTGGCCATCTTTCTCATTACTGCTTCCATAATCTCCGGGTTCAACACCACTAATATTGGATGCTAGGGCTCGAATTGTGCAACGGGCAAAGCTCAACCCTGATTTCTGTCTGCGTCTTACTATATATAATTCAGGCATAATGTCACTCCCTAAGCCAACAAACATAAGTACAAACAGTATAATCTGCGTAAAAAGCTCTAGGTAGCTAACCTGATAAAAGTTAGAGAGCACAAAATCCACTCATAAGATTTGATTCAGACTTCAAGGATTAGAATTAAGGTAAACGTAGGAATACAACTACAACTACAACTACAACTACTTTCACTGAGCATTAATCTCACCAATTTCACTACCAAAGGTAATAGCATTGAAGACAAGGCAACATCACTTCAAACTACAACATAAAAAGTAAAAACCACAGCATAAAACCTTAAATTTGTTATCATAATTACTTGGAAAAACATGATTTTCTTATGAAACGCCCAAAGGAAGAAAATCTTGGAACTGACCCACCAAATTGGACTTGACCCATCTAAGCAAATTCTGTTCATTGTCACATGAAGAAAACCCATTCAACAAGTACCACCAAAAAAGATCGAATAATTGATAAAAATGAAAACTTTTGAAATGGGGTGTAAGAAAAGAAGTTAGATGTTGGTTAGAACTTACATGGGTATAGCGTGGTGGTTCTGGTGAAATGAGAAGAGGAAGGCAACGCATCCACCACTGCCAAGGAAGGAGGAGGCTTTCCCCTCGAAAGCAAAGGGGCATGAGGACCTAACCCTCTCATATTTTCTGTGAAAGTGATTCTACAGTTTCATTTCTGGGTTCTGCAAAACTCAGAAACTTTGAAGGAAACCAGTTGAGGTAAGGCTGGTACAAGAAAGAGAGTTCTTGAAGGTTGACACGTATGCAACGGGGAGAGAAATTATGGATGAAGTAGCCACGCATTCATTCATGCTTGTGCAATGCACACGATTTATTGTGTAATTATTTAATACTTTATTGTAGTAATGAATTTTGGAGTGTATAAAATCTTGATTAATTGTATTAAATTAGAATGATAATAATAATATTAAAAAATAATAAGGATAAAAAATATTATTGAATATTTTTTAGAATTAATTGATATATAATATATTCTGCTTTTTAAATAAATTTAATAAATAAATTATTTGGATAAAATCATTATATATTAGTTATCATAATGCTTTATAATTTTTATCCTGGTATTGTATTTAAATTATCTATATTTACTAATGAAAATATGTGCGTATGTATATGTGTTTATTTCTTCTAATTTTAAAAATAGATATAAATAATGTTTTACATTTTTTATTTATTTTATAAATAATTTTTTTATTAAAGATATTTATTTTATTTTAAAAATGATTAGTTTAAAAAAATTAAATAAAAAAACATTATAATTTAATAAATCGTAAAAATAGTAAAATAATTATTTTAATTTAAAAATAATTATTTATTATAAGGTAAAATTGAAAATAGTAATATGGAGAACAAAATGGAATATCCTTTATAAATAGATATAGATTATTTATAAAATGTACTTTATCATACAATTATTTCAAATATGTAATCATTGAGTCAATCAAAACAAATAATTTAAATCTACAAGAAGCAACACTTTATAATCTTATCCAAAGAATAAGTGTGAAGATCTATAAAATTGTGTTTTAAGAGTGACTATGTTTCTACTCTTTTGAAGATCAAACACACTAGGATTGCTCCTTGCAACAAGTTAATCAAGATCAACCGATAAATTTTTTTGTTTGAGGTAAGTTCGTTGTTGCCTCTTTTGTGGTTCATGGTGTTTTAGTCTACATGCGTGTTGGATCACTTAGGTGCATGGGTTTAACTTTTTTCTTTGATGGAGTTCACCTACAATAACAATAACAACTATCATACAAGTATAGGTATGACCCAATATGAAACTTTATATGATAGAAGATGCAGAACTCCTCTATGTTGGTATCAAGATGGAGAGATAATCGTAGTGGTTGTTGAAGCAGACTCGAGTATCTTGCTTATTACTTTCCCAACTTTTTAAACAAAATTTGGAAGAAATATAAACAAGTTATAATATTATATTGAAATATAAATATTATGTGAACAAAATTAATATTTTAGGATTAAATATGTTTTTAGTTCCTAAGTTTGGACGCGAGATTGAAATTGGTCCTTATCCTAAACTTTGATACATGGATATAATACGTTTAACCCAATGATGTTAATTTTTTTGGACATGTTAAATGGTGTTACCTGCTGACCTTGAATTGGGATCATGTCAAACAACTCAAATGCTCATCTGGAATGTGACACGTCAAACAAAATCTAATGTTGTTGGATTAAAACAATTATATCTATCCATTTTAAAAGTTTAGAAACCAAAATGTATTAAAGTTTAAGGCATAAACGAATTTCAATTTTATATCAAAACTTAGGGACTAAAAACGTATTTAACCATATATTTTATTTATTTTTTATATCTTTTGCACATTTTAGGTCAAATTCAAACAGGTCTATAAACACAATTAATATAATTTTAGAGACAATACTTACTTAATTCTTATATTCATCCTTATACTCTTATTCTTTCTTATGATCTTATTGATTTAAGCATCGGAGATTTTTCTTTTGGTAGATTTCATTTTCTAAGGATGAATTTGAAGGAGAGTGAATATATAAATTTAAGGGGATAGAAAGAGAATTATGGTGTTGTTTGTTTTAAGAGTTTATGGATGATTTGATAGATGCAATAGAAAAAAAAATGTTTTAATAAATTAAAACATAAGATTCAACTTTACCTTTATTGTTAAAACTAATGTAAAATAAAATCTATATAGATAAAGTTAATTTAAAATAAAATTTGGATGATTAACTTCTAAATAAAAAATGATGATAGATGTTATTATTATTACTAAACTTATTATTAGGCTTAATTATGTTTTAAGCCTTTGATAAATTTGGAAACTTTCATATGAGTGTTTAATAAATTTTTGTGCTCTATTGAATACTCAATAAAATTAGTTTTTTTTTTCAATTGAGTTCCCACTATTAACCTTTTCTATTAATAGGATGATGTGACTGTTAAGAGAGTGACATGATTATTATCTTGTCATGTCACTTTGCTGATATGTCATCACATGTCATTTTATTATTTTAAAAATTTATTAATTTATAATTTTATAGCTTATGATTTTATAATTGTTTAATTTATATTTTATTATTTTAATTCAAAATTGTATAATTATAAATTTATGATTTTATTATTTGAACAAAAATCGAAAAGATATCATAATTTTATATTTTATAATACTATAATAATTTTATTTTTGAGAAATTCTTATAACTTCTATCTTGGGAGAGACAACTTATTGTAATGTGTATGGAGAACAATGTTTTGGAAGTTAATTTTATATTCTTGTATTGTTGGAAATTGAACACCATTAAGGCAAATTGTAAGACCCTAGAAAATGGCGTTTTAAAAGTGATAGTGGTTTAAAAATAGTGAGACTCGATTATTTTAATATTAAAAGGTTTTAGTATAAATAAAATTGTTATAAACGAGTTTCATTATTTTAAAACACACCATCTCTCTAGAAACCACTTTTCTAGAGTTCTCTGACTTCTCTCTAGAGGTTCTATCTCTCTGGTCGTCTGATTGAAGAACCGAGACTGTAGGATTGATCCTCTCGGCGAGCTCTTCAAATTGGACCGATCAGTTTCTCTGTTCGCGTAAGTTCAGTTTTCGCTCTCTTTTTTAGTCTTTTTCTGTTTTTTGTTGCATGCAGGCCCTCTTCCGCTTTCATGCGACGTTTTAATCATCAGTATGAGTCTCTGCTGATTAGTGATCATAACGGTATGTCCTGATCATTCTTGTGATGTTTCTATGTGTAGATAGAGCATCCTGTGGAGTTAGAGGTGTTGACGTTTTTAAGGCGTCGACGTTTATAAAGTTGTCTAAACATGATAACAGGTAAGGGAAGCTAACTGTTTTACTTGAATTTCATCTAGAAATCACTCTGATGACTTTGAATTGCATGATTGATTGTTGTATCAGTGCTTGAATTGCGTAATTGAGTGTATGCTTGGATTGTGCTAGATTTCTTTGCTGTTGCATGTGAGAACAGATTGGGAATCTGGTATTTTTGCCTAAGCGAGCAGCTCTCGCCTGAGCGAAAACACCAGAAACTCATCCCCTATTTCTGCGCGAGATCTCGCCTAGGCGAGCCAGTCTCGCTTGAGCGAGAGTCACTCTCGTCTAAGCGAGACAGCTTAGCCTGAGCGAGAATTCGCCCAGAGTTTGGGTTGTTCTCTGTTTTGAGCCTCGCTCAGGCGAGAATGACTCGCCTAAGCGAGAGAGCCTTTTTGCCTATGCGGGACCTTCTAGCTTGGGCGAGAACCCCTGCAGTTGAGTGTTATTTCTTTGTTTCTAATGGATGAAGCTATGTTTGAATGTTAAAATATGAACTTAGTTATGATATGCATGAATTGTTATGACTGGTAA
>Ga0214544_1008861_pt1 | contig 16330 bp, 8 predicted proteins | sample CNSS3metaG_FD_160074 | JGI IMG/M metagenome (GOLD analysis project Ga0214544, IMG submission 160074) | Root nodule microbial communities from cowpea collected in UCLA plant growth center, Los Angeles, California, USA - CNSS3 | ecosystem: Host-associated > Plants > Roots > Nodule | place: USA...
CATCCTTCTTTTGAGGTATTGGACCCCAACATCATTTGTTGTAGCATTATCCACAGTGACACTAAGGACTCGCTTCAACTCCCAGTTATTCAAATAAGCCTCAACATGTTTAGCAATGAGCTCCCCTAAATGACCTGATGTTTGAGAAAAATTCAAAATTTTCTTGTGAAGCTTCCAATCTTCATCAATAAAGTGAGCTGTTAAACTCATGTAGTTTAGGTTTTGGATTGAAGTCCATGTGTCTATAGTTAAGCAAACCCTCCCACACTGCTTTGATAGAAAAAATTTTAACTTTGTTTTTTCCTCTTCATAGAGTTCCCACATTTCACGCCTCAATGTAGTGCGGGATGGGACCTCAAACCGTGGTTGCAAGGATCGTACAAAGTCACAGAAGTCTTCATCTTTCACAAATCGAAAAGGAAGCTCGGACTTCACAAACATCTTCACCAACTTCATTCGAGATGCATTTTGGTCAAACTTAGAAATTGTTGGTGAAAGGCCAACACTAGCCCCTTCTGTAGTTGATGATGACATTTTTTTCCTTTTGAATGCTTCTCTATTAGGATTTTCCTTGCATCTTATCAAATGATTCCTCATCCCACTTGTTCCAACCAAATATTTAATCAAATCACCACAGTAATTGCACTTAGCCTTCTTCTCAGAATAAGGATCTTGTTTTGGTAAAATGTCCCTGCACATCTGACTGACCTTTACTATGCTCAGTTGATGATGTAGCCATACAAGGAGGTAAAGGATCAATCCCAGAAGTAGTTGGTGTGAGAGTTTCGACAATTTTTGGCAATGTAAAATCCATCTGATCCAAGATTGCGGCTTATAAACTTGATTGTTTTGTTCTCCAACCTGAATTCATCTTCTCCAACCTAATTACATATTTATATCAGTAAAAAAAAAAAAAAGAAATGTTCCTAGAGACCATTGGCTACTTTTCATGTTAAATTATAAATATATACAACTAAGTGTGCTATGCTTTTTCTTTTGTAAATTTAATCATTTTAGTGCTGCACACAGCAGTTGTTACTTGTGAATTAATCATAATCTTAAGTACTAAACTGTGTCCATCACTCATTTTCTTCTACCATGGGAACACAGTAGTTTCCCTCAAAACAAAGAAAATAAGAAAAAGCAAACGAAAATAGGCTTGCAGCTGAAGTTCTGAGGCAGATGTTCTAATGCAAGAGACAGAGTTTGACCTCTGTAGTGATAATAGAAAACTCTTTTCTTAAAGCAAAATTTTCTGATTCGCCTTTTATTTAAAAAATATGACCAATAGATGTGAAGTTTGATGACAGAAACACATTACTGGTATGGCTGATTTTCAAAGAGTTTCGAGGCACATATTTGTGATTAGGTTTACATGGATTTCAACCATTTGAATCTTACATGCATTTGTAATTAAAAATATCATGAGATAGCACAAATCCTCATCTTCAAAAATCAGATGCCAACAAAAGCCTGGGTAGAACTCAGAATGAACAAAAGAAAATGTTGAAGAAAACACTTTAACATGTAAGGTTCAAAAGAAAGGTGTATCATGCTATACGAGATACCCGTTATGAGAATCATTAAACAAATGATTCAGAGCCAATATCTGGCTTTAAAACAACAACGCCACGAAAATACTGTTACCTATAACTAAAGAGATTAATTACAATCAATCAAAATAGCACATAAATAACAACAGCACAATAACTAAAAATGCATAATCACATTAAATAAAGTTATAGTATTCATAAAAGAAGAAATTAAGAAGGTAAACAATCAAACAGTGGTTGATGATAATTTGTTTTGTAGATGAAAACTGTTCTCCTTGCTTCAACTGCTTTTGTATGCAAACGTGGAGGTTTAATTTACCTTTCTTGTTGAACCATTAAAATTCAGGTTGTGCTGCCGGAGGGATCCAAAGATCCCACAGCTGAGATTCCTTTTGAAGTAAGGCAGCATCTAGAGGTAATTTTCTCTTAAGATATGATTTTCGTTCAACATTGGTTTAGTTTCAACTTTCGACCGCAGTCAAAGTTTCATCTGCATTAAATAGATGGAACATGTGCACTTGTGACTTTTAATTGCATCAGCTGCATTTCTCTATCTTATAATCAGGGATCAATGTCTATATTAAGCCCTCTTCTAAATAGAGCATTTCAATCAGTACCATGATGATTTGAGGATACAGTGTATGAATATATTAGATATAATTCTTTACTGTGTGGTCAAATTGCCATCATACATGATGATTTGACCTTAACTTGTGCATTACATATTTATATATTGAGAAAATCTCCTCAAAGTGGGACTTGGCTCTGAGTAGAACGTGTACTTGTTGTAATGCACCAATACTCAACTTGATTAGTGGTGCAGTGATTTGTACTATAACATACATCACATATAATATAAATTATTCAGAGTGTCTTCTCTTCCCCGCCACGCTCCCCCATCCTATAGTTTCAACAGAGTACTAAAAAATCAGAAGTACTCAACTTGTTGCGAAAAGGAAAAAGGGGTGGGTGTATCAATATGTTAAAGAAATATTTCATTTAGTAATCTTCGACTAAAATAGTATATGGTCTAGATATACAATTTAACTTCAAGTTCTCCAAGATAATTCATTTTTGTTCTCTAGTTTGATTCTCCTATTGAAGAATTTCACTTGCTGTGCTTGTAGCATAAAGCATTTGACTCCTTGCAGCTAAAATGGTTTTAATTTGAACCTTGCAGATCAAGTATTCATATCTTGATGTTGTCGGCAGGACTGTGGTGGTTCTAGAAAAAAGAAATGTAGTTCCTGAGCATAATATTCGTTTCCAGGTATTTACCAAATCTAATGCGAAAAAAATAAATAGAAAATTATAAAGCTGGTTTGGTATGTGAGCATTTTACGAATTCTAAGATAATAATTTTGCTTATTCCGGCCCAAATCAGAATATCCTGTATTCTATAGCTGCAAAAACAATGTTATTTATTTGGTGTGGTCTTTAGAGAAAGATTCTGCTTAGAAGATAATGTAAATATGACATATTCCAACTTCATCATAGCCAACGCTTTATCTAACTTAGTATATGGTTTTTATATTTCAATTGCTTCCAACATATTATTATACCCCTTCATTATTTCTTTTATCTTGATACTTTCATTATTTACATTATAAGTATTCTCTTTTCAATTCATAAATGTTAAAATATTTAATTAAGGACTTTACGCATTATCTTTTCAATGGTGCATATCAAACTGTTTTATTGATATGTACTACAATGGAAGAGACAAAGGTAAGCAATATGACACATGTCTTGATTATATAATTGAATAAATTATCATTTGAAAACTAAAATACATATAGTCTTAAAGTGAGAATTAAGTAATTAAAATTATACATCGACAATAATCAATGTAAATTATTGCTCACCTATGTAAGATGAAGAAATCCACTACATATGACAGATGCTCCTTTGAATTGGCTATGGCAAGCTGATTTAATAATGAACCCTGCACATCCAATCACATTATTTGAGGTCAAGACATGTGAGGATTTGAAAACAAGTCAATCAAATTGGTAAATCACTTAGCCAAACAACAATAAATTGATATATGTTTGAATGGTTTATAATGAATTATTCATTAGTTCGTTGAGAATTTTATAAGGATGGTTACAAGACAAGACAAACCAATAAAAGATGGTAACACCATAATCTTACCAATTTATCATTCCAACCAAGAATTAAAGTATGATTTTGCTCAAAAAGGGCCAACCCTCCAAGTAAAATTAGCAACATTGTTGCCACCAACCTAATTATAATATGTATATGCATGGAAAGACTACGAGATCCTCAAATTCCTATCCAAAAAGTTCTCTAGTGTACAACAAAAATAGACACCACCAAAGGATACAATTAATCAACCACCCAACCTATAAACACAATGTGTAAAGAAACCAAAACTTACCCTTTCGAAGTGACTTCATTTTTTAAGAACCAAAAAAGTGTCAGACTTGAGAAACCTGTTTCAAAATAGTGGGTTCAATTTACACAACGAGAAACTTTACCTCAATTGTGTGTTCACTACATCAAAATCCTTCTTTCTAAGTTGTCAATCATGGCCAAAAGTGAAAATGTTGAGCCAAGAAAAAGGGACTCTTCATCTACTCTAAAAGTATGCAGCAAGAATAATTAATTAAACAAGGCATTTTTAACAAGAGATGTGATTGGTGCCATAGCTGATAGATTGAAGATTTGATTCTATCCTCATGTGGACAACAACATATGGAAGAGGCTCAAAATAAGGTCCAATATTGGTGATATTGTTCTGCATTTCCACTGCTTTAGTGTTGCCAATTATCTTTCTTCCAACAGCTCTAATCCTAAACACAACCCTGTCTACTTCCTTAGCAATCTCTTCTGTCAAATACAAGCACTAAAAAATCCTTGCATAGTCCTTCACAGGCCAATGATCATGACACAAGAAAGGGTTCTTCCCTACAATCCTAATTAATTACCTCGTGGTCATCAAAAGAGCCCTTGCCATGCTCCTTCAATTGTGACAAATCTTTCTCCAGTGTCCACCTCCTGCCACTTCCCTGACGTGAAACTAGAAGCCAAAAATCGAATTTGTTCACGTGATGGGTCAAATAAATTAATTATACAGAATGATTGAAGGGAAAAATCGAATTGGAAAAAAAAGAGAAGTGAAATGAAAACCTAAAGCTATAAAGAGATGAAGAGCAACAAGAGATACCTCAAGAAAGACGACGCAACCTTCGACGGCGACACAACCTTCAACGGTGACCTTCGACGGCGGCGAGGCAACGAAGACAGGAAACTTCGGTAGTGGTTGAATCTCGGTGGTGATTGAATATCGATGGTGCTTGCGGAGCGAATGTGATTCAAGAGACTGAATGGGATTCAAGAGAAATGAAAACAGTTCAGTGTACTGCTCTAAACAGTTAACTGTTTGCAGTACGGATTTTTAAACTTTAACTTAAACAATAGTACAGTTTAATTTTACTATTAATAATTCAGTTTTTTTTAGTTTAAAATATAGTTAACTTAAGTTTAGTACAGTACAATTATTTTTGCCGAGTCCTAATTTTAAGAACTCCCTAGCAAGATAAAGTCTAATTCAAACAAGTCGAGTGTCAAAAAATTTTCGGACATGTTCCACCAAAGTAAATGCATAAGTAGAAGGTAATCTTTCGTCATCCACAAACTACAGCAACAAATACAGATAACAAATCAATTCAAATTCAAATAGGATAAAAATTCAAAGCTCAAAACACATAACTTCTTATCACTAGTAGTACATTATCTTTCGAAAGAAACAAAAGATCATTCTGCGATATTGATTCTCCCTCATTAATTTCGCACGAAAATTGTATAAAATGAAAGTAATATGCCTCATTCCAACTATTTACCACCCTCAATTTCCAATCAGTCACTATGGTCAGGCAAACAAAAAAAATCTTAAGAAAAGAGACCCTTCAAACTTTATTTAGTCCCTAAGGTGTCTTAGAAATGTGATAGAGACTAATCCAAAGATTTATTAAGTCTCTCGTAACCGACAACTAAAAAGACTAATAAAAAAGTCTATTAAAAGGACAAGTCTCTCTTAATAGATACTCTCCCATTAACACAGACCTAGGATCGAACCTTTGATTATGTGCTTCGGAAGTATATTCATTGTCAACTGTACCACACTATGTTGGTTGACCCTTATAACTTTAACACATGAAAAGCAAACCTATTATTATTATTTAAATTGAAGCGAGAAAGGAAAACTGCAACTTAGACATGGCTTTAACAGTCCTCTGACTAATGCTACAAAGTCACTACCACCCAACTAACAAGAATAGTATAGAAAGGGATAAAGACCTTAGACAAATGCTATTAATAACTGTGCTACATTACTACGGAAGAATAATAATCTTCTAAAAAAAACACAAATAATTTAAATTAGAGATACACTCTTCCTCATCTTTTTGCATAATGATCTGGGATTTGGCTTCTTCAAAGATGAACGGTTTATAGGTTGCAATATAGTCATCAATGTCTGTGTACCGGATCTTCACCTTCACAAGTGTCGACTTCGTAGTCTCTTTCTTCTCGTTGTTCTTCTACTTCTGAAAACACCAAATTCCAAAAGACATTAGGAATGCAAATTAAAAAGAAAGAAACATAGAAACAAAATAAAATAGTAAGGAATGAAGTGAATTGCCTTGGATTCATTAAGGAGAGCAAAGTAGTCCCAACTAAGAATAATTTGGTAGAAGTAGTGGATTACGAATTCTTCCTAAAGTTGTTCCTTCTCCACTGCCATAACAACCAATGGAGGGAAAAGGGAAGAAAACCTCCAACTATAGTAGAAATACAGGCTCCCCCTATGACATTTGTAGATAACAAAGAAAATTGGCACAGTAACAAAAACGTAATATTCAACAGCACCAAAGCGAAAGCTCGACCAACTTGACCCTCAAAACTGCACAATAATATGCGCTATGAAACGTTGGTGAAAGGACTTGGGTAATTACAAACAATAATGTTGGAGATGCGAACTAGGTAATGTGAAAAGTTTTGCAGGACTGCCGAAAAAGTGTTGTTGTACTGCTAGGGTTTGGAGAAGCGTTCTCCAATTTCAATGAAGGGTTTGTTGTTGTTTATGTTGTTCTGTATGTCTTTGTGTCTCTTGAGTTAAGTGGGTGATGACACACCCTAAAGAAAACTCTTACTCGAGTTAGGTCTATAAGCAATTTTGGCCAAAGGTGTTTGTGGTTTGTTTTCTCAAGTTCGATGTTTACCTTCCAACTTCCATGTTACATTTTGTAATTTCTTTAATTTGGGCTTATGCAATTGCATCAAATGAAAAACAAATATTCTACCACGACAATTTCTAGGTTTGATTCCCCATGCTGATGTTAGCTTAGTAGTTGAAACTAAACATGTCAAAAACATGTCAAAGTGAGTCGGAATCCTTAAATAAAATTAATTAATTTAATAATCAGTTTCAGTAACTTGAAAACTCAAATCCCTAATTTTAGTTTCCCTATTCTCTTCTTAGTTTTGCATGTACGCTCACTCATGATAGAACAAATCCATAACTTCCATTCCCTTCCTTCTGATTCGTGATGGTGTCTATTCGGTGATGGTCGTTCAGTCGTTTGCGACCAAGGTGGTCGACATTGGTGCCCATTTGTTGGTTTGTAGCGCAACTGGTCTATGTTGTCGGTGTTGATCACTGGTTCGTGGTGAGGTGCTCGTTCAGTGGTCTATGTCGACACTGCTCCTCCTCTACAATCATCCTCCGTTGTGTCGACTGATGTCATTTTTTGGTCAAGTTTATTCATGTGTTCGATCATTGATTTTAGTATATAAGTTTTTCATTTTTATTTTTTCACAAATTAATGATCTGAAACTATTCCTTTCTTTACAAGATCTCTTATCTCTTTCTACCAAGCACAATATTGTCATGCCTTTTAGGATCTAAGTCTAGTAGACAAGTGAGCGATATTGTTGCAGTTCTCATTCTAAATTGTTTTTTTTTTTTTTGTTATTGTGGCTCATAATTAATCATTCTTAGCTTCTATTTTGAGAGGGACTACGTTTAATGGAAGATTATAAATTAATCATATTACTAGTTCTGAAAATTCTAATGACGGTGTCAGAGACTTCTTAAGTGGTTTTGTTTCCTACATTGACATTAGAGTTGTGTAGGGACGACAACGGGTAAGCCGGATATGGGTTTCACTATTCCATATCTATCTCTAGAAAAAAAATTTATCTCCATCCTCACACCCAAATCTAACTGGATATCAAACTTTTTTCTCATCCTCATCCTCACCGGGTAACGGGTATATTCTTGTACCCATACCCATACCCATTTTCTTACCGTTTCAATATTAATTAATTAATTTTTATAAAATAATAAAAAATTACAATAAAGGAAACATAATATTATCAAATATTTAACATTAAGAAGAGAGTTATTTCTTCCATATCAAATATATAGAAAGAAATTATAATTATAATTATATACATTTAAAATTAGAATAGCAAATAAAATTTCATGAGAACCAAAACACTTATTAAATTTACAAATACTAATAGAACCTGGTTGATAAAATTTAAAAATATTTTTAAAAAAATATAAAAGGAAAATAAATATTCAAATTAAAATATATTTAAATCTATGTTTACTTCAATTTTTTAAATTTTAATGAATCTTTTTTTTATAAACTAATAAAAGTTATAATTCATCACTTGATCGTCATCATGAAAAGAATAAATATTCAACTAAAAATAATAAAATTTTAGCATAAATTTTGTTTCTTTTAAACCTTAATATATGTTGGATGGTGATAAAAAAAAATCATGAAAATTACATTAAATTTTTATATTATAGTAAATAAAATTTATTTATACAATTATAGTGACAAAATTACATAATGATTAATGAGTTAGAAAATAGAAAATAATTATATAAAATATATCAAAATAGTATTGTACATGATAAAAATAAACAACAAATAAAAATATTAAAAAAATATCAAATTTGTGTCTTAGAAACAATTTGAGAGACTATTTAAAATCGCACAAAGGAAAACAAATGTATAATTAAGGGTATGATAAGATGAATAATGCCTTAGAGATCTAAGAATAGTTTTCAAATATCAACAAAGTCAATGGTTGAAAAATAAGAAAAAATGTTTTAGCGAAAGAAAATAGTTCTTCAAATGAAACAAAAATTAATAATAGTATAATAAAGAAGATAAATTTGTTATATTACCTAGTAAATGAAAGGTTTATGTTATTAAACACTTAAATTGAGAGAGTTAAACATTCTAATGTGAAAGAAAAATATAAAATAAATAAAATTATTCAAAAAGAATAGAAATATTTAAATGTGAGACATAAAAAATATTTAAGTCACGTACATCATTTGAACATAATTGCATAAAGGTTATGAGATGAAAAATAGACTGGAGATGCGATTGAATTCCATGACAAACCAAACAATTAAAAAAATAGAAAGTGTGTATATATATATATATATATATATATATATATATATATATATATATATATATATATTGTAAAACTAATACGGAAAAAGGATCAAGGACTTAATGTGCTTTTTTGTTTCAAACCCTCGCTCTCTAAACTTTGATGGTAGAGTAGAAGAGAGCAGATTTGATGACCCAAAGCACACAGAGCACGTGTGAAATTTATAGAGATCTTTGTCCATTATAGAGTAGTTGCCATAATAAATTTTTGCCAATTATATGGGATTACATTATAAAAAATTTATGCAACAATTATAAAATTGATTAACAATTGACCACATCTATGAAAATAATTTACCATGTGAATATCTCATATTATTCCATATCATATTTGGAAAATTTCCAACATTCTCCCACTTGATCCATTTATCCCATTATCAATCAATACAAGGATCATGGTGACAAGTCCTCCAAAAGTGGGTATTATCTCTCATGTATCACAATCTATCAAGTCTCTCATCAAAGACTCTTAATTGTAATGAATAAACCATATGTTTATTCTATGTCAAACTCAATTTCTCAAAATAAACAAATATATGCACAAAAAAATGAGAAAAATTGAAAAAGAGTTTTATCAAAGTAAAAATAATGATTGTCACAACATGGAAGCAATTCTCATATGCACTAAATGATCCTTAAAAGTCTTTAATGGCATGCCTTTAGTCAAAGGATCGACAATCATCAACTCAGTGCCTACGTGCTCAATAACCACTTAACTTGTTTTCTTATGGCTAGATATTTAATGCCAATGTGCTTAATTTGACTTCCACTTCTATTATTCTTAGCCATAACGCAACAGAGTTATCACAATACAAATTTAATGGACTAACAATTGAATCCACAACTCTAAACCCATATATAAAACTCTTCAACTATACACGATGTGAGGTAGCATTGCAATGTTGACAAACATAGATTGGATCCCCTATATCTGCATACAATTTGGAAATTAATATAATTATAGTTCAACTTCTGATATATAATAACAATTATCTTTACCAAAATAATTTTTAGATTCCTTATCTTGCATTAGCGTCGATGCTTCGATGGTTCATATCAAGTACTTCATCACTGACTAGTTAATAAATAGTCATGAACATATCAATAATAAGGCTAAAAATATTGTATTTTTTGGTAAATGAAATGAGTATTAATTTGATTACACAAAATACTATTACCTTCTATTGGTTCATCAAATGATTCTGACTTATCTGAATCTGATTGTTGTTCCTCAACATGTTCCAATTGAAATGATTGAGTTGGTATATTGCAATGAATTACGTTAGTCACATTATTGACACTAGTTTCAAACTTCTCAAGCAAACTTTGTAGCTTTTTCCGTGTTGTAGTAATATTTCTTTCAACATTCCTGAATCTACTTTCAGAACATTGAAGTTGTGATTCCATATGCAATGTATGTTGATTAACAAAATAAGTTGTTACATCAACTAATGGTGTACAATCTCTGGTTTTGTTTTTAACGTGCTTTTGATTTTTGCATGTAGCGTTCATCCTCTTCTTCTGTATTATCAGTTTTCTTTTTATTCTTGCACTTGAACTTGAAATTGTATTTTCATCGCCCATCATTCTACATTAAACATGACACAAATTGAGAATTATTTCAGAAGCAACAACATTTGCAGATTATATAAAGGTTAGAATCAACCATTACAATAACTTTAATAACTTTTTATATGAAGATGGTACAAACAACTTCTACATGAAATTTAGAAAACATTACAGAAAAACTTCATAATCCTCCTTCATCAACAGAAAAATGTTACTACTTCAATTCATGAATAGGTAGAGTACATTGTGCTTCAACCATTTTGAACATATTTGATTTACCAAATTCTTATTTGTTTATCCACTAAAGGCTTTTTTTACATAATGATTACTCATATTTTGGCAATTGCATGTTAGTGGATAGATGAATCTTGAATTTTTACCGCCAAATTTAACACCACTATAAAGTCATGTCACTGGGAAACATGATTTGTGGTTATTAAATGCAAGTCTTTTCACCTTAATGTGTCTAATCTGTCAGCTTTATATATTTACATTTCATTATATTATATATGACATTGTAAATGCATAATGTTCTTTGACATTGCTTCTAGTGCAGGAAACAATCAACAACTTCATTGCTTTAATGCATTAGAATATCCTACTACTCCATCAACTTGAAGTATTGCACGTTTTTTGGTTTATTAATGTGGGTCTGATCATTGCTTTAATGCATTAGAATATCGTACTACTCCATAAACTTTTACGTATTGCACATTTTTTGGTTTATTAAATGCATGTCTCATCAATCCAGATAAGAAATTCTTTTCAAAAATATATCCAAATGCACAATTTAATGCATAGACTCGAATGTAAATATTCAACTGTTGAAACAAAAGTTCAAATTATTATACATGTTAAGGATCATGTATGAACGAGTATCATGCTAGTATACTTTAAAAAGCATTGATAAGAGGGTCTCATGCTAGTTTACTTTAAAAAGCATTGATAAGATTTTGATTTCAAACAATAAAAACATTAACGTATGGACTAGTACAATTATTTTTTTTCAATATAGGTTAGTGTTAACTTTAGAGAAGTTAAGATATAAAATGACTATGATTTATCAATTGCTAAATACGACCTCTAAAAATATCAATGAATTTAACATATCATACGATACACAATATATAAATATTGTTCCAACTTTCTTGTAGGTTTTCACAATCAAAACTATTTATATTACTAAAGAAGGTCCACCCTTGCAATTTATCAAAACAGGATCAAGGAATGTAGCCTTTCTAGGAGCCAAAACATTTCTAACAAAACAAACATAAACTTTTAAATAACATCTACTACAATAATTTTCATAACTTTCATAAATTAAATATCATTTCTCCTTCTTGATAGTCTTCATTGTCTTTGTAGCTGACAGTTGGGCTAATGGCATGTCCTCTAAAAGATCAAATTCCATGAAATTTGATGGAATGTATTCTACATCTTGATGGTTACTAGTAGTACATACATCTTTTATGGGCGTCACACATAAAACAATATCTGGGTCAAGATCAACAATCCTAGAAAGGCACATCTACAATGAATCATATGTTCAGTCTGTATTAAAGTTTTGAAGTGTCCAGTAATATTATGACGGTAATTGTATTGAAAATATACTTACTAATGAACTATCAGTATCAACATACAGCATTATCACTACATTCAGCAAGTTCTATTGCCTGAAACATTTAACATCCAAATTTATAAATTTGTATCAGACCACCAATAAGACCCATTAAAATACTTACTAAAGAACTCCCAATGTGAGTATGTATATCAAAGTCACTACCACTCATACGTTTTCCAGTAACAATTGCTTGCATTATTGAATATACATTAAAACATACAACACATTAAAGTGGGTATTAGTAAAAGCAGACAACTTAAAATCTACTCACAATCAACTTCTCAGTATCAGGTTGTACTTCATAAGCACAATTTTTCTTAGCTTCAACAATTTTGATTACCTGCCAAATTGGTTCTTTTCAGTTCTATCTCAAATATATGACATAATCAATACAGAAAAATTAAAATTACAACCTCAGTTCGTCCGAGAAGACTACTAATGTGAGCTATAATTTCACGATCAATTGAAACTCTCATTACTGAAGCAGGTCGATTATTTCCTTGGAGCTTAACCTTGAAAGCCAAAGTACACCCCAAGATAACGTCTAGATCCTCTAGAAAACACTTAGGATCCTCCTCACCATCCTAATATTTTCAGAAAGAAAGATGAAATGAAATATTACTATTATTATGACACTATTATCTTACTGATGGAAAAATAAAGTTGTACTACCTTGATCATTTTTTTTCGCAAATCACCAGCAGATACACCAATTAAATTGATGCAATCTTGGTCCCAAAGCATGAAGTTAGCAACCTTTTTTCCATCAGTCACTTGAATTTCAAGCTTGTATCTGAAAACATATATTCAATCATAAATAAGATTATAACATAGGCAATCTATTAAGCATCTATTACTAATTAGTAAAATAATTATATTAGGCAGCTATTACTAACCTCATTCTTGGATACTCATTATAACCATCACAATTCAAACACTTAAAAGAACCAACTTCATGTGTTCTTTTTGCGCATAAGTTACAAACCAGTAACTCCATCCATCATTTCCTAAGTTAAATTTAAGTGTATGTGCAATAGTTACACATGAAATCTCCTACAACAATAAAAGAAGGGTTAATAATAACAAAAATTGTTAATAAAAGTTTACAAAATCAAAACTTCCTCTATCACAGTCAGGATCTCTGAAACACTTTTAACAACAGTTTTATATATATACCTATCAACATGACTAATCTGGGAAGACCCACTATATTGGTTTCCCTCCTCAAATTTCATGAGCAGAGGTTCTACACATTAAACATTATTTAGTCTTTATCAAATACAAAGATTTATTCAATAATATAGTCATAATATAAAAATATTACTTTGCAAATTCCTTCCTAAATTCAGTTAGTTCAGGTATATCATCTCCCAATATCAACTTCGATCCATTCCAACAACTAGACAATGACACTGACCATGGACCTATACAAAATAATTTAAATTAATTTACAAATTATGCACATTACCCACACAAACAATAAAGAATATAAAAAACTTTTGTTAATAGAATAAAACATGAGACAACCTTGATCTTTGCCTGAGTAAGAATAATAGCAGGATAAGGTGTTTCATGATTTTCCCTCCAATAACTAACCAATCGCATACAATATGAATCCCAAAGAGTGCAACAGATTGACGCACCACTGCATTAATAAAAAAGAAACAACAACTTCAAAACAGCATTAAAATGAAATAATAAACTTCATTTATGACAAATAATAACATTACAATCAATTGTACCTCAAGTCCTTTAGGTCAAAGACAACATTTTTGGCATTGGGTTTCTCTTCCATATTATCCACCACACCAATGACATCTAACACGGAAAAAACATAAGAGAAAATGTACATAACAAATTAAATAGCAAACATATATGAATGAATGACAAAAAAACTTACCAACCAACAAATATGCAAAATAGTGTTCATCAATGATATCCTTTATACTCTTGAACTTCCAAACTTTTGCAGGTATACTGGCAATTGGTTGTCGTCGTACAGACGTTGCTCCGATAATTAATAGCTTAAAGGGATGGTCACAAATTCTATATTGAGCTCTGTTGTTTAAGATTTTGAAGTTATGCATTATATAATTGTCTCCCTCCTTTAGCTTGTCTTCCCATGTACTAATGTCTTCCTTCTTAATCATAAGAGGGATAACATCACCCTGACCAGCATAATCATGCATAAACATTAAATATATTTATTTTTTCTGAAATACAAAATATGTAATGCACATACACAATAGAATGATACATTACCTTTTGATCTGTCAGAATCATCTCCATATTTCGTTTAGAATCCCATGAAATCACAAATCCACAATTCTAACAACAAGTTTCAAAGTCTCATTTTTTCCATCAATATCTTTGATCATATCAAATTTCTTTGCCATCTAATATATCTCAATAAAATAGGTCAAACGTTTTACCACAAAAAAATGATAGAACTTAAAAATATCAAAACAGACGAACACCAACAAAAAAAACAGCATAATAGGTATACCAACTATAAAAAATGAATACAACAACATCTAAAACAACAAAACATGTTCAACAGTTTCTAAAAACAAAAAAATCAACCTTTTCTTCGACCCCAAAAACATTGGAAAAATTGTATCTTTGACCTTTACAATCAAAATGAAGCAAACATAAATGAATAGAGCAAGAAGAAGAAGAAGAAAAATTAAACAAATACAACAAAAAATTAACTACACCAACAACAACTTCTGTCAACCTTCAACAACAAAAATCACAAAAAAAAAATAAAAAAGACGAACAAAAAAATTATAAACTTAAGCTGCTATAAAGAAGAAGAAAGAAGAAGCATTAAAAAATATCCACGACCAAAAAAAAGGAAAGAAATAGAACAATAAATTACCTACACCAAACAAAACTTTTGTGAACCTTCAACAACAACAATCAGCCAAAAAAAATAAACAAAAAATAAAAATAAAAAACACTTACGCTGGTATGAAGAAGAAGAAAGAAGAAGCAATGAACTTGAAGAAGAAAAAGAAAGAAGAAGCAATAAACTTGAAGAAGAAGAAGAAGAAAGAAAGCAAAAGAAGGAGAAGAAGAAAGATAACGGAAGAAGAAAAAAATCAAATACCTCGACCAACTATATTGCCTTGAAGAAGAAGGCTCCTACTGTCAGGAAACGTCCATCACCATTTAATGTTTTCAGCGGGAAAGAAACACAAAACACAAAAAACTAAATTACCCTCAATTTAACACAGGTGTCAATGAATTAAAATGTCTATCTCAGTAAATTACCTGCACTAAGATTATCTTAGATATATAGTAGATTTTGTTTTTCTCTTGAGCAAAGTATTTTGTATTGAGATAAGTGAATAAAAGTGTCAATGACAAACACAATGCTTGAGAGGTTGATTTTTTAGTTTCCACATTTTAAATGATTTGAATATGTTTGTTGTAATTGTTTGACATGTTTAGGTCATTATATCATAGGGTATCAAAGCCAAATCAATCTCATGTCTTTCTATTCTCAAGATTTTTGTGTTTGACCGTAATGGGAGAAGAAAAGAAAAATGTTTTTCTTAAGCTTTTTTTTATAAATAAAAATATTTTTTCTGTTTTTAAAACATGTTAAAATAGTCAAATTTTATTTTTCTACACAATGTAGAAAATGAACAAAACATAATGTTTTGTCATTTTTGCCATTTCTCTTCCATTAACGATCAATAAATTAATACATTCAAATACCTTATTATAAACAAGTAATAATCAAAGCCCACACCCTCCCTCCAAAAACAAATATTCATCAGTAATAACAATTTTAAATTACAAATAGATTTTACGTAGAGATTTATTATCGAAACATATCTTTATTAGTAGTTAAAATTTTAATTTTGTTGGTAAATTTTGTTTTATCAATGAATTTTTTTTTGTCCGTAAAATTCTTCGATAAATGTTACTTTACCATATATTTTTGACCATCGATAAATTTTTGTTGATAACATGACATTTTCATATATATATATATATATATATATATATATATATATATATATATATATATATATATATATATATATATATATTTTTTTTTTTTTTAT
>Ga0214544_1008862_pt1 | contig 16330 bp, 7 predicted proteins | sample CNSS3metaG_FD_160074 | JGI IMG/M metagenome (GOLD analysis project Ga0214544, IMG submission 160074) | Root nodule microbial communities from cowpea collected in UCLA plant growth center, Los Angeles, California, USA - CNSS3 | ecosystem: Host-associated > Plants > Roots > Nodule | place: USA...
TATATATATATATATATATATATATATATATATATTAACAACCCTAAGCCCTATATACTATGCATGAATCTGTTATTTTAAAAATTATGAATTTTGTACTTTACTTTATGTATATCATATATTATTGAAGAGTTATATATACACCTTAACATTGAAAATATATTTTGTATGGATTTCAATCTAACTTTTGAATTTAAATTTATTCGCAATTAAAAATTTATTTTTAATAACCTTTTACTGAAACATTTCTACTGTAGACATGTATAACCACGTGTTCTTTCAATTTTTTTAACATTTTCTTATTACTCTTGATATGATTCCATTTGTAAAATAAAAATAATATGTTTTAAGTTGAAAAATTAATTTAGCAAATTTATACGGTAAATAACAATATGAATACATATTTAAAAATAATAACAACGTAAATATATATAAATACAAAATATATATAAAAAAAGTTGGACGACCAAATGGCTAAAAACGAACAAAAAGGTGTAATAAAAATTTAATTATAATATACTCACATAAAATAAAATATTACAATTTACATAAATATAAAATTTAAAAAATAAATATTATTTACATATAATTATCATTGTTTGTCTAATCATATTTTATGCTTGGTAAGAAAAATTTTTTACTCAGTGCTAATGAGGCATGTCACATGGAGCATGATCAGCAAAGTCATCCCATATTAATGAATCACCGAGGGGAGTTGGAAACAGCCACAAACCTTAAATGCATGCCTATAGGCTTCAACCATACACCTTCATTATAATTTATACTACACCCTCTCTTCTCTTTGTACCTCTTATCTCTTGCTTTCTGTTTGTGGTATCACCAAATGTGAAGAAGCTGCTTCTGGTTTTCACTTCCATTAGTGGTTTTCACTTATTTTGCCCAACTTCAGTTACATTTTTGGTGCTATATTATTTCTCACCTAATCTTTGTTTGTTGTGTCCTTTGTCTAAAGATCGGTTTTTGCATATAAAGCAAAATATTTTTTGACTGAAGAAAACAACCCTTTGGTTGGATAAACATAACTGTTATTCCCACAGAAAAAGTTAAGGGTGTTTTTGTATTCTGCTTTGTTTTTTACTGGTTGTGGCTGCGTTCTTAGCTGGGTAGATAAACAACTATAGACGGAGAAAACAAAGTTACATTAGTGTCTGCATTTTATGTTTTTGTTTTTTGCCTCTGGTTTTTAGGCATGTGAGCTGTCTGGAAAGCAAAAAGGAGCACCTTTTAGTGGTTATTGTATGATATATTTCATTCATTCTTCTATTTCAACTAAAGTTTGGGAGTGGAGAATTTCTGTCCGATTTTCAACCAGAAAGATTTGATTTTGCAGTTTAGTTTACATCTTAGTGGTAACACAAATCTCTGATCAAAAAGGGTCAAATTGGGTAGTTGAGTTAGAGGAAAGTGAAGGGCCTAAGATTTAAGGGGGTCATATAGGATTCTGTGATGTGTTTAGTTTATTTATGGGCATAAAACCTGGAACAGAAAGAAGTCACCTTTTGAGAAGTTCATAGAACTTGAAGCAAATAAAGTGTTGAGATTTCAAGGCTTGTGTTTATGCATGGTGGGAAGCATCATGGAAGTAGTTAGTAATGAGTACTCAAATGGCTCTGTTCAGGCCTGCAATGGCTCAGAGGAGAAGCTTGATGATCTTCGCAGCCTTGTTGGGAAGGCTGATGGTGATCCTTTGAGAATTGTGAGTGTTGGTGCTGGTGCTTGGGGCAGTGTTTTTGCTGCTTTGTTGCAAGATTCTTTTGGCCAATTCCGTGATAAGGTGCAAATCAGGATATGGAGAAGGCCAGGAAAAACAGTTGATAGAGCAACAGCAAAACACCTCTTTGAAGTTATCAACTCCAGGGAGGATGTGTTGAGAAGGTTGATCAGGCGTTGTGCTTATCTGAAATATGTTGAGGCCAGGCTTGGTGATAGGACTCTTCTAGCCGATGAGATTCTGAAAGATGGATTTTGTTTGAATATGATCGATACACCACTTTGTCCGTTGAAGGTGGTCACAAACTTGCAAGAAGCTGTTTGGGATGCTGATATTGTGGTTAATGGTTTGCCTTCAACAGAAACAAGGGAGATTTTTGAAGAGATGAGTAAATATTGGAAGGAGAGAATCACAGTGCCTGTGATAATCTCTTTGGCAAAGGGTATAGAGGCTGCATTGGAGCCTGTTCCCCATATTATAACTCCCACAAAAATGATTAACCAAGCAAGTAAGATTTTCTTCTTACTATCATGAGTTACCTTTTCTCCATTCTTGTGGCTTCTTTCTTATAATTGAAGGGCAATCTTTTTCATCAAAATTGCAGGCAAATGCAATTTAAAACCTTGGGTTGCATGAGCTCTCATATAGCTTTAACTTTTTACTTTTATGGTAAAGATATCATTATTTAATTAGTAAATAGATGGGTGGTTTTGTACCTTTTTTTGCTATCAATCTGGTTGGGTGTGGTAGGAGTTAGAAAACATTTGTCTCTCAGAACAAGATGATAACTTTAAATCATTGAAGACACTTTTATGTGTCAAGATTCTGGACTCATTGGTATCTCACTTTGTAGCATTTCTCATATAGTCACATCCACCGACTTTTGGTATATATGGCATACTACTTCTTGAATAACTTTTCATCTTTTGACCAGTACAGCTAGAGAAGAAGTCTAGCCAAAGAAACTTCTGCAACATTCTTGTGAGTTTTATTGGTGGAGACAATGTTGTTTATTTTGAATGAATGTCAAACTCAACCTTCCCCACCCACTCCTAGCAAGTTCAATTCAATTAAAGTTCTCACTCATACTTAGGTATACTACAGATCAAGGATAATAAAGTGAAGCAATAAATCTTGATTCAGAAATTAACAGCATAAAATATGATCAATGCATACAAAATATATTATGAAGTTGTTTACATTTCAAAATTGATAACTCTGCACTTATCCTATAAAGTTTGCAACACACTTTATAGGAGGTAAATCTATATAAAATTTGATAATCCAAAGGCTAGGTACTGCTATTTGTTATCTATAATTTATTTACATTATGCCAACCAATAGAAACTAGTAACTTGGTAGTATATCTTTTTCATCTACCCTCATTCTCAGTTGTTTACAATGAATATATACTTTGACAGCTGGAGTGCCTATGGAGAACATACTCTATCTTGGTGGTCCAAATATTGCCTCAGAAATCTACAACAAGGAGTATGCCAATGCTCGAATATGTGGAGCTGATAAATGGAGGAAACCTCTGGCAAAGTTTCTACGACAACCTCATTTTATTGTCTGGGACAACAGTGACCTTGTCACCCATGAAGTCATGGGTGGCTTGAAGAATGTCTATGCTATTGGTGCAGGTAAGCTTCAAATTAGATAGAGATTGTTTGGAAAAACTTCTCCCTAAACACTTTCAGAAAAGAAAGTAAAATGAAAAAAAGATTAAATAAGCTTTTACAAAAGCTAAAGTTAGTATAGGCATAAGTTAATTTGTAGAAACTGTCATGTAAATTCTCTAAATTCATAATTTTAGCTTGTGCATAAGCTATCTTTATCTTACCTAGAGAAGTTGATTTCATTATTTTCTCTATATTTTTCCTTTTCAGAAGTGATTCTGAAGAAACTTGTCTAAACATGTCTTTAATAACATAGCTTTATGGCTAATGTAAAACTTGTTGTATTCTGTTTGCCATGACTTTTATATGTTACAAATAGTTGCAGCACTTGAAGATAATCCTTTGTGATACTTAATTCTAGTTTTTCAGTTTTCACCCCCAATTTTCGTTCTGACTGCTATTCAAGCATTACAATGTGCTAAAAAGTAATTTTGATTAATGACAATAGGAGAAATGAACAGAAGTAAGAAAACTAGTTGAGAAACATGCCCAATCCAAATAAGGGCTTGAGGGCTTTGTCATTGGTCAATTTGCTTTAATATGATATTACCCTTTTTCTTACTATTGTTTTCTCCTTGGATGTGCAAGTTGTGTAGTTGGCTGTAAGTCAATTTCACTTGTTGATTTGCTTTCTTTTTCTGACATTGTATTCAACTTCGCTTTCTTCACATTCCAAATGTCTGAACTCCATATTTGCTGTTGTTTGGACCAAATCTCATTCATAGCTATTATTGCAAACAATCAAGTAATTTCATAGCTCTGCAACTATACGGTATCTAATGGTTATGAACTTGTTAAGAAGTCATAATAGAAGAGTTACTTTTATTGCAGTTTTTACCAAAATTGAATTTCCATTGCTCCCAAAGTGTGTCTGATTCTCCCAGTGGCAAGTGGTTAGATCAGTACACGAATAACTAACCTTTGTTATTTTTTGGTAATACTAATACACTTTTCGGTAATAACTAACATTGCTTGTTGTCTTCCTTTTGATTATTATTGTTGTAGCAAATGGAAAATGGGATTTTTATTTTTACTGTGATAATAGCACTCCCCTTATTCATTTCCATAGTTTCCATTAACTTTCTGATTGACAATCTTTACTTCATATTGTCCTTATTATTGTCAGGTATGGTAGCAGCCCTTACCAATGAGAGTGCTACAAGCAAATCTGTATACTTTGCACACTGCACATCAGAGATGATATTTATCACTCACTTGTTGGCTGAAGGACCTGAGAAACTTGCAGGGCCATTATTGGCTGACACTTATGTGACTTTGCTAAAAGGTCGTAATGCATGGTATGGCCAGATGCTGGCTAAGGGTGAATTAAGCCCAGACATGGGTGACAGCATCAGTGGCAAAGGAATGATTCAGGTATGTTGTGTAATTTTCCCCTTGTTCTCTAAATTCCTTAACTTTCTAATTGCCGCACCTTGGAATGTACAAATAGTATAATATGCATTAAAAGGTGAACATTATGCACAAATAGTATAATTCCACTTTCAGTAATTTTAGTTGTAGTTTAGTGGAACTTTTGTATGTTATTATGGTTTTAAGCATCATGCAATTTCAATTTTCAATGTAGATTTATTCTTAAATGTTCAGATTTGGCTTTGAATTTCTTCTTATCAACGTTTTTACATTCTAGTTAGATATCTACAATGGGACTTCCCCATGAATTTGATGCTTAAAATCTGTAGTTGGATTTAAGTGATATTAACAAATGGAAAATTTCATCATCTGCTTTGACGTATATGATATTACTATTCTGTGAAATTTGAATCCTACTAAATCTTATAAAATTGATTTAATAAGGTGAAGTGCACTCACTTATATATTATAACATTTCTCATATCAGGATATGATATCTTAGAGCGTGGGATTAAAGAGGACTGATAGTTAGTGACACCATATTAGAATAAGCTCTGAAACCATCTTAAAGTAATGGAATTAAATTTAACATAATCTTATAAAACCAGCTTAGTAAGGTGAAATTTCTTAATTACTGTGGATGGTTGGCTCTCAACTGCTTTTGTTACATAAGTTGTGGTTTTTCTTAGTTTGTGCACTGCATTTCATTCTCATTGAAAATTTTCTGATTCAAAAAATATGATTGCTGTTTATATTTGTAGGGTGTTTCGGCAGTGGAGGCCTTTTTTGAACTTTTGAGCCATTCAAGCCTGAATGTGTTGCACCCAGAAGAAAAAAAACCGGTTGCTCCTGTTGAACTTTGCCCCATTCTGAAGACACTCTATAAAATATTGATATCCAGGTAATTCATTTCTTCCGACCATTGCATGTCTCTTCACACCACCCTTCTAGCTAATGATATTCAAAACTGATTAATTTTATCCAGAAATAGACACATAAAAGTAGAGGATAAAATTCTACTTCATAGAGCTATAAAAGTAGAGGTTAATTATAACTTAATTACTTGGTTAATCATGTACATGTTTTCCACTAAATAACCTTTAACTGGTTAATTATGTAAATATTTTCTACTTATTAGAGAAATTACTCAATTGCTTGCATATATTAGACAAAGTAAAGAAATGAAAATTGTACATAAACTAAAGTATATAAGGGCTGAATGCACCATAGTTATGCCACAAGTTTCTTTACCTTGCTACTGATGCAATTTGCATTTCTCAGGGAACACTCTTCATCAGAAGCTATTCTCCAAGCTCTCAGAGATGAAAATCAGAATGATCCCCGTGAACGCATTGAGATTGCTCAAAGCCATGCTTTCTACATGCCTTCACTTCTTGGACAACCATGATTATTTTTTTACCTTGCCAAAATTATCCATTTGTGTGGGGCATCTCTCAATGTTTTACTTCTATGCATACCATTTCACGAATTCTTGTTTATGGCTTAGAATGCAGCACTTTATGACGGATTTTGCAATTCATACAAGTATAGTGAATTTTAATCTATTATGGATCTTATTGTCTCCTAATTGGCTAATTGGGTTTCCATGTATTGAGCTCATCACTTTTTTCTTTTGTTGATAGTCTGACATGCTCATCTAAATATAACTAAATAAGATATATGTAATATAATATCACTAGTGGTATGCCGGTTTTGAAACCAACATAGTTACGTAAGTCTTAATAAGTTTTCATTTTTTATGTCGGTTCTCACTTTTTATGTCAGTTCTGGAACAAACAACTTATAAACTTTTCCAAATTTTTCATAAAACCTTAATTCCATCATTGTTGGTTACCTTCAAACCCTCAACAATGGTGCAAGATCTCAAACTTCCCTCATAGATGACATACTTTATTCTAGCTTCATGCTCATTGCCATTATCATTCACTTCCTACTTCGCTTCCCCAACCTCTTTGTTCACATTTGTGAGGTCTGCTTTCTCCTTGTCCCTTTCTTCGCCTTCAATACCCCTCTCATTGCATATTTCTTTGCCAAGGAGGTCTAGGACTCTGGTACTGACATAGCAAACACATTACTACACATGCATTGATCTCAATAGGAATGAAGGAAATCCCAAATGAGAGAAAACATCCACTTACCAAATGAAAGAGTTATGAGTGCGAGAGCAGGAGCACCACGGGAGAGCGACAACCACCAAACTAAGGAGGAGGCGACAACCACTATAACGAGGAAAGGAATAGCGATGGTGCAATGGTGTAGAGAGGAGGAAAGTGTGAGTGTAGCAGAAGAATGTTAGGGAAAAAAGGAAATTAAACATATTATGCCTAATATAGTGAAAAATCGACATAGTATCTTTCCTTTAAATTTAAAATAATATAATATCTCACTTTCTATGCTGGTTATAAGCAAAACTGACATAGACATTGTAGTTTATTACAAATATGTCATCATTCTCACTTTCTATGCTGGTTCTAGATATAATCGGTATAGAAAGCCATGTACTTTATTACAAAGTGTCATTGTTTCTACCTTTATGCTGGTTCTATGTACAACAGACATAAATAATCTCATCATATTTACAATTTTGCTACTGTTTCACTTATTATGGTGGGTGGATTACAACTGCCATAATAAATCATCATAAAATCCAACTTTTACATTAGTGTATGTAAACTCTCTATAACTTTGGTCTTGGAGGCAATCGTGAGGTTGGTTTAATACATGCTCACAAAGTTGTCTAGAACAATCCACAATAAAACATAGAAATCACAAGGGAGAGTGAGACAAAAAGGAGGCACACAGCCTCGACGGCCATCACCTCTACACGAGAGAGAGCAGACCAAGAGAGGAGGCGCAAAACAACAACAGTGACCACCACCTAAACGTGAGGGACAACTAGATCAAAAGAGGGCGGACAACGACCACCACCACCTCGACGCGAGGGAGAGTGAGATTGAGAGAGGAGGCTTATAACGACAACGATTCCCACGTTTTACATTGATTTTGCCCAAATTTTGTTTTGTTTGATTTGGGTTGTACTGATCTTGGTGTTTCTCCATTTTGCTAATTTGGGTTCCATTTTGTTTCATTATCTTCCTATATGCAAATTTTCTGTCTTCTATAATCTATGTGCATAAAAAAAAAATCAAAACTGGCAAGCTAACTTGTTAGGTCAGTCTGTTGTGGGATGGGTTACACAATTTAACCAGACCCATTTTTAGGTCGTAAGCTAATTCGACCCGGTCCATTTTTGTTGGGCCAACAATCAATCGGGTCAGTCCATTTTGCCACCCATACCTTCTTGAGACATATTATCTCATAAATAATTTTTTTCCTAAATGTAACAATATTATTCTTCAACCTTAATTAAAAAATAATTATATTTTACTTCTATTTAATATTTCTATTTTCATTTAATTAGTTAAAAAAATTAATTAAATAATTAGAAAAATATTTATTTTCTATTCAATTAAATTGAATTTGAAAAAAAAGCAATTAAATTCCTACAACACAACAATCATGCCATACCTAAACAATTATGGTTAACTTGTACCATCTAATCAGGAGTAAAAAAACACCTGATTAAAACTAAAGTTTTGTCATTACAAGAAAAATATCAAGGAGTGGCAAATTTTATGATAAAAAAAAATGTTTAAAAACCAATTTCGTAATTAAAGATTAATTGAGAAATCAATTCTTTATTGACAACCCAAACATAAATAGATAATATTAATGATCAATTTAGAGATTAATTCATAATAGAAATTATTTTTAATTATCAATTTAAATATTAATTATAATTTTTTGAAACTATTTTAGTTACTGATAACTATTAATTTATAAATTTGTATCTAAATTAGTAATTATAGTGACTAATTATTATTTTTACTAGATTATTAATGAAAGATTTTTTTATGGTATGTCAACTTCACACGATTTTAATACATACCCATTAGTACATAAGCCACTCCAAACTAAAACTACTTCCGTTCTACGCTGAAGTCATATCAACATCACATGACTTCTTAAAAAACAATAAACAACCAAAGTCGTATCATTTCAATACAACTTACTCCTAATGTAAAAATTATTATATTAATCAAAGTCATATCACATTATACCAACTTTCTCCCCCCACACCAAAGTTATGTCATATACAAAGGACTTTAATTCAACTCAAGTAAAATCACATATAATCAAACCACTTCCTCTTAATAAAGTCATGTTAACATTTACACTATTTTTATAATTTTAATGTTAAATTGAATCAATTTACATTAAAAAAAGAAACTTTTGTTTTTCAAGAAAAAGAGGAATGTGAAAAGCATGTGGTGATAATAGTTGAGATAAGAAAAGAAAGGCAATGTGAGAAAATATTTAATAAATAGATGCTACAAAGATGATCCCAAAAAATAATATTTGATAGAAAATGTGAGGTACACAGAACACAAACTAAAATTAGGATTGCCTCCACTATTTGATAGAAAGTATATAGGTGTAGACTAAAAGTAACTCGTGTGAGTGTGAAAGTTTAAGGTGTCCTTATAAAGTTAAAATTTATATGCAGTAATGTTTTTCAGATATATACCAGACATATTTATATTTATGTAATGTAAAAAAATTTATTACTGAAAATACACTGATCATATCTCTTAAAGCGTAATTTTATTTACATGTTTTTATTTGCATATTTTATTTAAACGGTTTTAATGGTTGAAACATGACGATAAAATTGGTTGAAAATACGCCAATATTATTTATTATTTGGCTTTATTTGAAGGAAAATATATGAAAATTTTGAAAATCTCACTCAAGAACTAGTTTCACCTATATTATTTAATTATTTGGCTTTATTTGAAGGAAAATATATGAAAATTTCTCACTCAAGAACTAGTTTCACGAGATAAGAGTATTAGCAGTAGCAGTAAGATTTTTCTTTTAATTAAAAAAAAAGGAAGGGGAAAGGATTACGAAATGATTTATATTATCATGTATTACCGAAAATAGTTCATATTATAATATGACTTATTAAAAAAAATTATTTCCAAAAGAAATATGATATTATAAATAGTTTCCACAAATATCGTATAAAGTTTCCTATCTAAAAACTCCGCAGAAAAATCAGCATGTTAAACGTTTGATCACGTATTCATATATTTAATGTATTTAAATAACGTGATATTAATTTTTATTTTGATGCCTTTCCTAGTTAATTAGAAATGTAAAGGATTTTATTAAAAGACTGAGAAATATGGTATCTAATATAAAGGATATTAAAAAGTAAATAGAGAAAATTGATAGTTATAGTAATATGCTAAGGGTTAGTACAGCCATAGTTTTAAAGTAGGTAGAATGATATGGGAAATTCCTATATGCTTAAAATATCACTTATTTATATCCGTTTCCTTGGAGAGAGCTTCTGAAACATACCATTTATTTCTTCATATCTGCAACAGCCTTGGACATACCAAACATCTGAAATCAAACACAATGTAGGTTAAGAAAGAGCTTCATACAATTCCCCATATAACAAAGCTTACAATTTCAACACAACACAACACAAAAACCTTCTCAAGTTTTTCCTTGAAGCAAGTTTTATGCTCATCCATAGAAGCATGAATAAATTCGTCAATATGATCTTTCACGTTCTCAAAAAAAGTATATTATCTTTCACGTTCTCAAAAAAATAGCTTCTTCGTTCTTCTTCTTTCGACATGAAGTAACACTTGCAGCTAATGAACGTTTCCCGATATCTCCTTTTGTGGAATCCATAGGATATGTTCGACAACTGTAAAATTGAAATTATTCCAAAAATCAAATACTGGAATTCTTCACATAAATTTATAGAAAAATACTTTTAAGATAATTGATTTCATCTGAATGTAAGAAAATCAATTTTTACACAAGAAAAGTGGAGTGAACAAAGCTTAGATTTAAGAAATTGACTTATTTTTCAAATTTTGTTCGATACAGAATTAAACCATTATTCTTGACACAGTTGATTTTAAAAATAATTTCATTCAAACATATTTCAAGACTGAAATTATTCCAAGCAAAAGTCAGTCAGCATTATTAAAGGCAGTAAACTAATACGAACTTAGATCCCAAAACACTGTGCTACAACACAATACAATGGTTAACCTAATTCTTTATAGGCATAGGTTTCAAGTAATCTTTTTCAATACAAAGACAGGGGAAATTACATTGATTATACTGTAAGACCTTAGCAACGCAATACAGTCTTCAATAGTTCTAAAAATAAAAATTGAACAAAAAAAAAAGAGAGCGAATGAATGAAAACGATGAGAAGTAGTAATGGTGAGGGAGAGAACCTTGTTGGCAGAGAGAGAGAGAGAGAGAGAGTGTTGGTGTTGTTAGTTGCAGAGAAAGAAGGAAAGAGGATAACTTATAAGAGACTGAGGCTCTGTTCACTTTAGAAGATGAATTTGGGGGAGAGTGTGAGGATTGATTTATATAGATTTGAGTGGATGAATATGTGTGTTTTTTTAAGAGGATTTAGAAAGTAAAGTGAGTGAATTTAGAGATGAATTTTATGAAAGTTAGTGAATAATTTGATTGATGTGATAGATTAAAAAAATTATAATAGATAAAAAATTTAAAATTTACCAAAGTACCCTCAAAATAAAAATTTAATAAAATTATGATTAAATAAATTAAAAATATATTAATTATTATATATATATATATATATATATATTATTAATAATAATTAAATATATTATTACTTATTATATATAGTTATAATTATACATATTATAATTATTAATAATTATTATATATATTATTAAAAATAAGTATTAAATTTATATTATTATATTATTTATTATTATAAACTATTATATATATATATATAATAAACTATAAAAACAAATAATATATATTTAATAATTAATATAATAATTATTATAAAATTATTTATAATGTATAACAGAATTTTAAAGCGTGAGGAGAAAAATGTCAAAAATAATATATCCGCACAAATCTTTGCTGGTATGGTGAGATGAAATTGTGATAACTTTTTCTAAATCAATCTGCACAGATCTTTGCATATCTTTTAAAGCGAACAGAATTTCAATTCTAAATCCGTTCTTCCAAATCTACTCCTACAGTACTATTTGTTTAAACGAACACAGGCTGAGAGAGATGAAATAGGAGAAAACGGGGATCTAGAATCATCTAACTTGTAAGCTAAGACACAACCTTCTTTTTACGCTTAAATTAAAATGTAATTTTGCATTTCAATTTTCTTTCTAAATACATTTTGATATGCATATTTACTTTTTATTTTTACCATTTAAATAATTATTTCCTTAAATTAAAATAATTAATTTGTCAATCTTATATTTTAAGTGATTGTTTTCAAAAATTGATTTTTTTATTTGAGATTTAACTATTTTCTTAAAACTAAATTTTTTATAATAAAATTATGAAAATTATTCATACTTATTTTAATAATTATAAGAATAGTAACTTTTACCTTAACAACTTTGTCTCGTTAACATTTTATTTGTATTTTCTAAATTATAATGACATATTTTTTTGTATATCTTTATAAAGATTATATTATAATATACTCTCTAACAAAATAATAAAAAATATTAAATTAATAATAATTTAAATTTAGACATATATTTTTCATAATATAAATGTCAATCAAAATGATATTAAAACATTATATTATAGTAAATAAAATATTTTTATATAATTATGGTAATAAAATTAAATTATGATAAATTAGAAAATATAAATAATTATGTATAAAATCATTTAAACAATATTTTGTATAATAAAAATAACAAATGACAATATTTAAAAGAAGTAAGAATGATTAAATGTGTGTCCTAAGATTTTATACACCATCCAACAAAATTGTACAAAGAAAAAAATATTTATAATTAAAAATATAATAAAATAAAAATACCTTAAAGACAAAAAATTTCATATATTAAAGTAGTTGATGAGTTAAGAAATAATTAAAATTATATGAACGAAACAAAAAACTATACAAACAAACAAAAATTATAAAGATAGTAATAGTAACTTTTACCTTTAACAACTTTGTCTCATTAACATTTTATTTGTATTCTTTAAATTATAATGACATATCTTTTTTTATGCCTTTATAAAAATTATAATATATTACTCTAACGAAATCGAAAATAAAAATAAAACTAATAATAATTTAAATTTAGACATCCATCTTTCATCATTTAAATCTCATGACAATGTTAATCAAATATTATATTATAACAAATAAAATATATTTACATAATTATGATAATAAAATTACAAAAAAAAAATCATATTTATGTAAAAAATCATTTAAACAATGTTTTGCATGATAAAAACAATAAATAAATAAAAATTAAAAGATAGTAAGAATGATCGAACTCTAAAAATGATTTAATACATTATCCAACAAAATTGTAAAAAAAATTATCTATAGTTAAGATATGATAACAGTTCTTGTAGAGATTTTCAAATAAAAACCGACTATACTTTTATCACTTAAAATTAGAGAAGTTGGAATAACAGTTCTTGTAGAGATTTTCAAAATATTCATATATTTAAATCCAAATAAACTCAAATAATTAAATAATATATTCGTATGTGAGGGTTTCACGTTTCAAGCAATAACAAGGTCTAAATAAAATTAGGCTTAAGAGATAAAACATAGAACTTCTTTCTGCAATAAAAGAATATTACAGACCTAAATACATGAGAAATGTTTATAAGAATGAAAGAGATTATTGTACACGAATGTTAACCCATACTAATTAAAGGATAACTTGAATTTTTACTCTCTCAAAACTTAAGCAAAAACTGTTCATAATAAGAACATCAAATTCATACAAGAAACATATGAAACAAAAGTTGGAGAATAAGATCCTTGCAGTTTTGATCTGATGAACTATAGAGAATACGAGGATCCTTGGTGAGTGCATGGCATGAGATCTTGAATTTTGTAAACTCTCTGCAACTTTGGTCTTAGAGGTTTTATCAGAAGAGTTATTTGTCCTGTTAGCATTGGGGGACAGTTATCAACCTCCCATATTGTTTCTATCAAATGTTGAATTTCTGGGTCCATCTCTGCATATTCCCACGCTGCTTTTTCTTTTCTTCTTTGAACCATTCTCATCACTTTTTCTATCAACCCTAACTGCATCCTCTTTTCTTCTTCTTTCACATTTCATCCCTTCTTCACTCTTTCAACCATTACCATTCATCTTCTCCACTTTCTTTTCTCAACAACTCGATCCTTTCTTTTTTACACTTGTTTCTCTACCGTTTTTACAATTCTCTACCCATTTATATATCACAAATGTTTTCGCTCTTCAATATCTTCTTTCTTGATTTTCTTGTTTATTTATTAGAATAATCATATCTTCGTATATCAGTTTATCGGCTTTTTTTGTAAATTTGGGTCATTTTGACCAATAATTTGTAAATATTAACCAATAATTTGTAAATATGGGTCTTTTGTAAATTTGGCTTATGTCGTCCTCCCAAAGGCCGGTTTCCTTTTTTTTTTTTTTTTTAACGTTGCACTTTTATTTTATTTTTTAAAAATTTTCAGTTTTCTTTATTTTTAACCTCAATTTATTTTACACAATTTTCTTAAAAGTAGTTATTACATTTAATTTATTGGGAATTAATTTTGTTATTGGTAAAATAAATAAATTTTAAAAAATACAGAAATAACATAATTTAAATGCGCAACCTAAATGATACGTAATAAAAATAACAGAATAAAAGTTACATAATAAACATAACATAATAAAAATTACATAATAAAATTATTGACGATAGGGACAGTTACCCCTATGATATCCTTCATTTCTATAATATGAACATTTGCTTCGTCTATTTGGATTTGGTTCATCCATCTCATTATGGATTCTATTAGTTGGTGGTCTTCCCCTTACCCTACGACACATGTTTGGGTCTGGAATGAAATTTGATCCGGTGTATGGTGACCAATATTCTTTATTCCTAACCGGATGAAATTGTATTTCATATGCTTTATTGATGTTGTAGAGGCTATAAACTGGATGGATGTATGAGGTTAGTTCTATATGCGAGAAAGAGCAAACACCTATTACGTGATGACAAGGCAGTCAAAGAGCTTGAAAATGACCACAATCACACCACCAATCATTTAATCTAACTGTAAAAGACATTGGTAGGCGGTGATCATGTGGAGAAAACGAACTTGACACATTTTCGCTTGTTGTTGATTTTTTCTAATGATAGCATTAATTTCCTTTGTATATTCGTGGCCTGCTCGTAACATGAAATCTGCCTTAACCCCTCTCTCAACAAACCATGTTGCGGTCCTTTCAAATGTTGCCTTAATTAGAGCACAAATTGCTAATGAACGAGCTCTTTTTAAAACAGAATTCATACATTCTGCCAGGTTTGTTGTCATGTGCCTGAATCTACTACCTCCATCGTAGGCCTGAGTCCATTTTTGTAGTGGTATCCTGTCAATCCAAGATGCCACTTCTGGTGAATAGGATCTCAAAGCTGCCAATTTAGCATCCAATATGGGTTGTTTCACCTCGTAAGCTATAAAAATACAATTATATTAGTTAGTTTAATTATTGAATGTGGTGAATGAAAGAAAAAAATTATTACCCATATTCTTTAACCAGTTCTTCAATTCGTGATTCTTGAATTTTTTGTTGAAATTTGAAGCAATATGATATATGCAGTATACTGATTGCAGTCCATCTGCTTCCCATTGTACTTCTTCAGATTGTAGGGCTGCCAATATGCCTTTCCCCCTGTCTGTTATCAAGCAGAGGTTAGATTGTGGTGTAACATGCTCCCTTAAGAGTTGAAAAAACCATATTAAGGCCTCCTTTGTTTCTCCTTCCATTATTGCGAAGGCCAAAGGGAATATGTTACGTGACCCATCTTGAGCTAGTGTTGTTAGCAATGTCCCTTGATATCTTCCTGTCAGAAATGTGCCATCTACTTGGACAACTGGCTTGAAATAGTTAAACCCTTGGATGCATGGTCCAAAAGACCAAAATACACATTCCATAATATAGCAAGAAGGGTCAGGTTGGCCACTTACTTGTATAGGAGATCCAGTGCATTGAATTATTGTGTCGGGATTGCTTTCTTGTACAGCTTGATACCACCTGGGAAGTTCATTGTAAGACTCTTCCCAATCTCCGAACTCCTTAGCAAGCGCTTTTTGCTTACCATTCCAGGCTTTGTCATATGAAACTGAATATCCGAAACGATTTTTAATTTCAGCTACCAAACTTTTGATAGGTATGGAAGGATTTTCCTTTACAGAGTTCATCACAATAGAACCAATTTGATTGGAATCAAGGTTGACATGATCTGCAGGTTGCATGGTTGACAAACACGTGTGTGATCCGTCAATCTTTCTAATTTCCCAATTCAAACTTCGCTTGCTATAAGCAGCCCGTAAACGCCACGGGCAGTCTTTTTTGTAGTCGACACATCGACATATAAATTTTTCAGATTT
>Ga0214544_1008868_pt1 | contig 16323 bp, 27 predicted proteins | sample CNSS3metaG_FD_160074 | JGI IMG/M metagenome (GOLD analysis project Ga0214544, IMG submission 160074) | Root nodule microbial communities from cowpea collected in UCLA plant growth center, Los Angeles, California, USA - CNSS3 | ecosystem: Host-associated > Plants > Roots > Nodule | place: USA...
CGATCTGCATGGACGCGACATGGACAGCTCGGCCGGCGAGGCCGACAACGCGGCGATCCTGCTGCTGCAGCGCTATCCGGCTATGCCTGTGGTGGAGTTCCTCAACGACGAGCTGGCCGGGCATACGCGCATGCTGGATCGGGTGATAGCGAAAGAACGCTTTCCCGCGCCCTGGGCACCGTTGATCGAGGCCATGGCGGCCATCCGCGCGCAGTACTACCAGACCTCGACGAGCCGCTACCGCAGCGACGCTGCGGGAGGAGGCTAATGTGCGCCGGCCTGAACGCGCGGGAGGCGGCGGCGTGCGCGTGCTGCCGTCGGTCCGATCCGACGCAACACCGTCGCCCGATGCGACGGATGCCCTCGTTGTCCACCATGAATACGCAGTGGTAGAGAGTCCTTGGGAAGCGGATAGTTGGTCTATGGATTGCCGATGAAAGGCGCTGCCATCGCTCATCGCGAAATCCCAGAGATGCGGCTTCGGCAGCAGCAGAACTCCGCTTACGTTCTTGTGCGCGCTGTGGTTGATGCCCGCAATACGCGTTGACGATAGATCTTCGATATATTCGTCCGAAGTCGACGTCAGCAGCGCAACGCCTGCCGCATTCAGGCCCATGACTCAGCTTCCGGCAGCTCGAGCCAAGCTCAAGATTTTGGCGCTTGCTCAGAAGACCGCCTCTGTGTGAGACAAGTGTCCCTGTACGCGCAATAAGAGGAACCGCGCTGTGACAGTCTCTCTTGACGGCAAAGTTCGAGACGGACGGCACTACATGCAGGTCCGTGTCTACTTTGAAGATACCGACGCCGGCCAGATTGTTTATCACGCAAATTTTTTGCGTTTCATGGAACGTGGCAGAACGAAGTACTTGCGCCTGCTCGGCACCAATCAGAAGGCGCTGCTCAAGGAAACGCGGAACGATGCGCCAGGCTTCGCCTTCGTTGCCCGTTCCTCCGTCGTGCAGCAGCACCATATCCGGCAATCTCCAGCATGGTGATCAGCGAGCGGTTGGTGTGCCCTTTGAACTCCGCCAGATCGGCCGCCCAACCGCACATCGACTCACTATCCATTCTAGCCGATCACGTATGGAAGGCGCGACCGTCAGACTTTTATCTCACGGAGACCACCACCATGATCATCTTCGGACCACTGCTTGCCTCGTCGGCATCGGCTTTTTCTGCTGGCTGCTGTTCACGCTCGCTGTCTTCGCACTGCCCTTCTTCGTTGGCCTGACGATCGGCACCTGGACCTTCCACACCGGCGCCGGAGTGCTCGGTGGCGCAGTAGCAAGGCTCACGGCGGGCGGTGCAACCATTTGCATTGGCCAACTCGCGCTCGCCTTCCTCCCATGGAGTGGCTTAGAATCTTGATCATCCTCATCTATGTCGAGCCTGCTACCTTCGCCGCTTACAGCGCGACGCACGGAATCGCCCAGATGGTGATATCTTCACCCCCGTGGCAGACGGTTTTCGCAGTCGTCGGGACTGTTGCCGTCAGCATCACGGCCTTGGTTCGCTTCACCGGGATGGCCGCAGACGAACCAGCAAGACAACGCGTAACGCGGGGCTGACATCAGTACTGGCCGGCAAGACCTAGTCAGACCGTATATTACAAAGGCTTCGAAGCACTACCGGCGATCGATGTGGACGCAGACACAATCAGCATCATAGGACGCTCCAGTTCTTCGGCCAATTGCGGCACCTGCTGAATCTGCTCGCGTGTCGGGGCAAACTCCTCGACCTGCCGAATCTGAAAACCCGCGCTGATCAGCGTATTCAGGGTAGTGCCAAGCGTCCTGTGGTATTTCAGAACGCCCTTGGCGAACCAGTCCGTCCGACGTTCACCCTGGACGGAATATCGATTGACCGGCCAAGTTTTGCGGCCCTCCTCATCGGAAATCCAGTGCGCATGCGCCGCTGCCATGAAGATCGGATGCTCAATCGTGAAGACAAAATGCCGGTCAGGAACCAGTGCTTTGCGGATCACATGCACGAGGCGGCCAAAATCCTGAACATAGTGAAAGGTCAGCGCGCTGTAGGCGAGGTCGAAAGCCGTCTCAGGTAGGTCCAGCGTGTCGAGATCGGCGATGCGATACTCGATGGCCGTATCCGCTGTGTCTCTCCTGGCACGCTCGATCATGTTTTGCGACAGATCCAGACCCAGAACCGAGGCCGCGCCCTGCTCGCGCATCCAGCGCGAGGCCCAGCCGAAGCCACATCCCAGATCGACGACACGTTTGCCGCCCAGATCGGGCAGCATAGCCCGGATCGCGGGCCATTCAGGGGCGCCGTCCAGCCCATGCACCTGTCGGGGCAACTGGCCGTATCCAGCGAAGAAATCGGGATCGTCGTAAATATTCTGCGCCATGTCTGCCTACTACTCGGCTTTTCGCTCTGCCCCGGACGGTTCCTGCAGATCAAAACAGAATTGTCGCGGTGGGCTGCGAGGCGTCATGATCCTACTCAAATCAAGCTACACAAAAGGCATCTTGAATTGGCCGGACTTCTCGCGCCGAAAACGAAAAACCCCGGCATGAAAGCCGGGGCTCCCGTTGATGCCACGGCGTACATCCGGCCGCGACAACCAAGCGACAGTTAGCACGCGGTTTTCGAAGAAAATGTGACCTTCGCGTCGTCGTTCTTGAATATCGGCGGATTTCAAGGTGCTTGTACTTCGCACGACGATCACGCCGGGCATTGTCTTTCTGTCCAAGGCCTACGACCAGGCGAGACAACAGATCCCTTGCCACCTCGCGCAGAGACTTGCCGCACGGTCCTTGATTGATTTAGATGAGAAGGTGTTTTTTCTTTTGGAGCAAATGACGTGGCGTTAGGGACTGTTAAGTGGTTCAATCCGACGAAAGGCTATGGATTCATTGCGCCGGACGATGGTGGCAAAGATGTTTTCGTGCACATCTCTGCGGTAGAGAAGGCGGGCTATACCTCGCTTGTTGAAGGCGCGAAGGTTAGCTACGAGCTGGTGACGAACCTCAGCGGCAAACAAGCCGCAGAAAATCTCCGCCTAGGATGAGGCGGGGCTCGACGTCCTGGCGTTCTTTGAGCTAGTCAGAATCTCGCGCTCTTGAGACATTTGGAAGATATCCGAGTTGGCGCTCGAGGGCGGCCAAAGTCGAGCGGGCTGAATCCAAACGTGCGGTCGCCTCAGTTAGGTTGGCCCACACTTCGTTCCGCCGCGAGACAGCTGCCGAGCCGATCTTACAGCTATTCTTAAGACACCGCGTGTCTTGGCTGCGTAAGGCGCGCCCCAATTCAGGCAGTATCCTGATCAGCGCTCGATGCGCGGAACGTTCTTTTCGCTCCAGGCCGTCGACCACGGCGAGGGCCTCGCGACAGTGCCGTATCGCTTCGATGGTTCTGTCTTCGAGGTTGCTATTGTCGCTCATCCGATTCTTTTTCTCCCCTCGAGCTCTTAACGGGTGCCGTCCTGCACGAGATCCTCCCCGGGCTGCACGGCTAATATGTCGTGACCTCTGCGCCGTTCAGGGAAAGGCCTGGCGACGGGCGATAGGTCGCATTGAAAGGGCGGATCAGGCATCCAGCGTGCTCGCGATTGTTATCTTTGAGCTACACTCAGAGCGTCCCAAGCGTCGAGCCTCGACCGATCATCGCAGAGTGGCAGTTTCGTGGCGGTCGTATGCGGCATCGGCCAAACGGCGACGGATCACAGATACGGCCAGCCGCTCTCGTGAATGTGGTGTGCTGTCGACGCGCGATCGTGGAAGCGGAGATCCGTCCACCTGCAATAAAGAGAGCTCATCACCATTGGATTCGGTTGAGCCAACTCTTTCAGTGGACTCGCAGATCGCCACGTCCTGCTTGATGTCAGCTCTGTTCGGACCGCGCGCAACCAAACGGCCTCTTCGATGGATTGATCTGGCCGAATGACGGCTGACGCCTCGACCGCCTATGGCGCAACGGCGCCGATCGACTTTCTTCCCCTGCCGGCTGCGCCGTCATTCCTCGCGAAACAAGAAAGTCGCCTGGCTGCCATCCTCCGCTGAAGCTTGGTCATTGCACCGCCGGATTTGCCGTTCGCACCAGGCATGAAAGCGAGGATTGATCGTTGACATCTCGCCTTCGTCGCGCAAGAGGTCGCGATGACGCAACATCTCGCGGAGATACTCATCCCACATCACAGCCTGCGGCCACGGCGCAGACTCCGGTTTGAAGCGGTATTGTTGGTAGCCACCGCGCCAGAGCGGCAGCACCTCCATTGGATCCACTTTGATGCCGTACCGCTCTGTTACCGCTCGAGGGGTGGCGATTGCCTCCGCGAGTGCCCTGCGGAACTCCACATCACCGACTAACCGCTCCATGAAGCGTTTGAGGTGCGACAGCGTGCACAGTTGCTCCGAGGTGCGCCGGTCAAAAATCTGTCGGTGGTGTTCGGCGGCAGCGTGTGTCATTTGACGAAGCTTACTTCATGTTCTCATCGCACTCATGGCCTCCTCGAGCAACCCGCCGATGCGGGTCGGAGCGAAGCCATGTCAGACCTCGGTCACGACCGCAACAATAACAACCACAACAACTGCAACGAGATCAACTGCGTTGGCGTGGACAGCGGCCGCTTCCGCGGCTTGCGCGCCGCTCGTGGCCACCTCCGCAACGGCCTGCACAGCGCCGGTCGAGATCGTATCACTCGAATAAACAGTGCCACCGGCGAGCCGTTTAGTCGTCAACTTCTGTCGAGCTCGAATGCAACTGTTAGCTTCATCAAGTGTGAAGCTGTAGCCGAGGCTCTTTCGGATCGCGACAATCGATGCAAGGCCGGTAGCAGTTGGTTTTACGCGTTCGAGCAGACACCCTCGTTCCCCAGATCGTTGACGAATCGCTCTACGTCAGTTCGCGACACAGCCAGTCTCCGTGCCTTTGCTCAAAGTCGCCAACCATCTCGGGCTCACAAGCGATCGGTACCGACGCCGTGAACAAGGCAAGAGGCGTTGAAGATTGTTGATTTTTCGCTTTTTCTGACCCTACGTATCGTCCACTTGGCGACACTTTGTTGCCGAACTGACAACCGGCCCGCTAGGCGGGACGAGGTTTTCGTTGTCGGTGTCCAAACGCAGCGGCTTGGGGCGATATCAAAGGGCGGAATGGACGACTTCGGACGTTGCTGATCGTTGGTGCGACCTTGATTCAAGTTGCTTGACGAGTTGAATGCCCCGCTCTGCATTCGGACTGCAAAGACGACCGATCATGGTCGCATCCGTGGCACTCGCCAACAAGATTTGCCGCGCATCATCTAGGCCTTGCTCGTCAAGGCGCGGCATTTAACAGGCGCCGGCGGCAATGTTGAAATCTTGATCGAAGGAACACTCCAGCCGAGGCAAGGTGCAAATCTGGATGAACCTTGAACGACCACTGGCCGCCAGAGAAATGGATGATGGCCAGCGAGCAATTCCGACACTCACCCTTCTTTTTGTTGTTTGCTCCGTTGCCTGCGCTTTGACGCTGTCGGAAACCCGTCTTGCGGAGTTGCACAAACAGTCCCATAGCAAGCCTTCTCACCCTTGTAGTTGGCCAGCGCTTCGACCATCGTCGACATGACGTCCTGTTTCAGTTCGTCGGGGATAGGCTCAGGACCTCCTAGCGAGTTCAACGCCACCTCGATCAATTCGATCGCGCGATCCTTGTTGCCGCTCTCATAATAATACTGAGCGACCGTCCCATAGGATAGGTACTTAAAGCCACCGTCCCCTTGCGGAGGATTCAGCGCAAGAATGTGTTCGGACAACTCTTTGCCCATCGCGAGGCGCTCGGCTGACGGGAAGTGGGAGTTGTCATTCGCCGGATCAAAGAGTTGGCGCAGCGCCCACTCCATCCACTGCTCATCGTTTTTGTCGATCGCGTCGCGAGCGAATTGCCTCAAAACCGGCAAGCCGGTCTGCAAGTTGCGCAGTTTGTGAAGCAACAGTTCCGCATGGAGCGCGCGGAAGCGGAGATCGTCCGGCATCACCGCGACGGCCTCTTCAACCGTCGAAAGCGCCTTTGCCCAATCCTCCGCCTCCATCGCCGGCTGAAGCTTGGCGAGTATAGGCTCAGTCAGCGCCCGCTTGCGCTTCATTTCGCGCATTTCGCGTCGTCCGCTGTCGATCCGCTCTGTATCGGCGGCTTTAGCTTCATCGCTGGTGCGCCAGCTGCCGTTAAGAATTTTCGGCAAGACGTCATCGAGCTGTGTCGGAAAACCGACAAAGGCGATGCGGCCGTCACGGTCAACGACGAACGAGGTGGGAATCCCGACAGAAAAGCTGGGATCCATCCAAAGCTTGTTCATTTCGCCTGTGGAGTCGAACCCGATCCGAAAGTTCAGGTTCGAGAACTTGTCGGTCAACCATGCGTCCAAGCTTGTTCGGGCCTCGTCCGCCGTTGGAGCTTGTTCGTAAGCTGCGACGCCGAGCAGCTCAAGTCCGCTGTCTTTGTATTTCTCTTGCAGCTGTACTAGATGAGGCATCACTGCCGTACATGGCCCGCACCAAGTTGCCCAAAATTCGACGATGTATACCTTCCCGGGCTGGAAGCTCGTGAGGGGCTCGCCGCGCAGCCAATTCTCCACCTTGATCGGAGGAGCTGGGGACTCCATGCGCAGCACCATGTTGTTCTCCAAAACTATTGCCACTCGTTGCGCGACTTTGTGCGCTAGCCTGTCTCTCTCAGAAACGGAGCACACCTTCAAGAGAAGGAGAGCATCACTCGTTTTGCGCATCTGATGTGCGCTCAGCCCTCACTCCGTGTTTCTGCATCCAAATAGCAACAAGCGTGCCATCTCGGTCAGCACCCATCAAGCGCCTGACTACGCTTTGAAAACTCCAAGGCGCCCCAAACGCACCCGGTGTTTTGAACCTGACAAATTTGTCCCGTGTCAGACGTTGGACACGGAATCCAAAGAGGGGTGAGCGCTTGGTCATGCGATCCGATCCGGCAAGATCTCGTGTCTAGGACTGCCGCCGCCCTAACGCATCATGTAGCAATGGCAGATAGGATCGATTTCGCAAGGGAGGCGCGCTCCCGTTCCAGGGTGACCAGCACAGGCATATAGGTCTTCCCACCGCCTTCGGCGAGACGATTGAGACGTCGGTTTCGATGATGCCCTCAGAGCGGAGCCTCTTCAGTCGTCGTTGACAGGGCGGTAGCAGGAAGCCCGGCCATTTCGCCGAGCACCTCGGAAGTTAGGCGGTTGTTCTTTCGCACAATCTCGAGGATGTGGGCGTCTACTCGATCATATCGCATGATCAGCTCCCGCCTGAGGTGAATTCCGCCGTGAAATTCTATGCGATGCAGGAAATCGTCCAAACCTCGGGAAAGTGCGCCGCAAATAGGTTCAGGACAATGCACGCAGACGACATGGCACAGACCTTGCTCACAGACCTTGCTACTGGAGTGCGGCAATAGCGAACGAGTGCTGGTGCAAACAGATGCGCACCACCCGAAGCTCTGCTTCCTTGAACGGATGTAACCCCTCATGAGGGAAAACCTTCCTGCTTGTGACTTGGATCGTCCTCGCGCTTAGCGGCGGCACCGACATTCGCCGCGGATCTCGCTGGGAAGCCCCCATGCGGCAAGCCGGTCGCGCCTGCGATCAGAGATCAGCTACACAAAAAGTCGCCCAAGGTCGGGCACTAAGTTTTGGAGAGTAACATGGTGCTCGGATTAGAATCTCCAGCTCCTCCGATAAAAGTGGAGAACTGGCTGCGTGGCGAGCCCCTCTCGAGCTTCCAGCCTGGGAAGGTGTACATCGTCGAGTTTTGGGCAACTTGGTGCGGACCGTGTGTCGCGGCGGTCCCGGAACTGGTGCACTTGCAAGAGAAATACAAAAACAGCGGCATTGAGGTCCTCGGACTCGCGGCTCTTGAACGCGCTCAAACAGCGGACGAGGCCCGAGACAAGTTGGACGCCTGGTTGACTGAAAAGGTACCGAATCTCAATTACCGGATCGGGTTCGACTACACAGGCGAAATGGAAAAGCTCTGGCTGGATGCCAGCTTGTCTGTCGGGATTCCCACCTCGTTCGTGGTCGACCGTGACGGCCGCATCGCCTTTGTCGGTTTTCCGACACAGCTCGATGACGTTTTGCCGAAAATTCTGACCGGCAGCTGGCGGACCAGCGATGAAGCTAAAGCCGCCGAAACAGAGCGGATCGCCGAAAATGAGCGTATAATGCGCGAAATGGAGCAAGAAGCCTGACTGAGCCGCTTTTCGCCAAACTTAGGCTAGCGATGGAGAGATTGGGCGAAGCCGCGTTCTGCCCTCGACGAGGCGTCGCTCTAAGGCCGGATGAGCTTAGAGTCCGCCTCCTCCATGCGGATCCGATGCTTCGAACGGTCCGGGTTTCCAGCTGCGAATGAATTTGTTCGCGGCGCGATCGACAAATACTGTGGGCTGTGGATGGAAGGGGCGGGACGAGTGCCTTCGGCACCTTTAGCTAAACGGTGTGCGGTCCCATTGGCGACAAAGGATGTGCGAGTCATCAAGAGGGCCTACAAAAAAGTGGTTCATCAGCGGTGGCGCCTAAAGCTAGCGCTGTCCCCACGACTGGACTGCACCCCTGCAGTGAGACACGATAATTACAGTGAGAGTGGGTTGTCGTGAATCGTTACCGCGCGTTGTTTTGCGCGAACGCGGCTTCGAACCCAATAGGTTTGCGGGCGGGGCATCGGCACCCGTAATCTTGCACCCTTTTCTAGTTCGATCGTATTTTCCACAAAGGCTAACATGCCCGAATCCACACGCCGGCAAAACCGGGCTAAGATTGGATTTCCCTTCTGGGGGCACCTCATGTTCGATACGGCAACCATCGCGCTTTTGCGCGCGGTCCTTGATGAAGTGTGCGAAAGCGTCTTAGGCCGACAGATCGGCGCACGTACGCACGTTGCTTCGAAGATCCTCGAAACCGGGGGCGAAGTCTCTCGCGAGAGGCTTAGGCAGATTGGGCAACATGCCCTTTCGCACGCGCCCACGATGCGGCGTTGATCGGGAGGGCGGACGTGAACTTCCAAGTCACGGTCCTCAAGATCCTGGTGGCATATCCGGATGGGTTTGCCGTGATGGAGGACCTCAAGAGGGACATGGCCATCCTGGCGACCAGCGGACGCGATTGGGCGGACCGGACCAGACGCCTCGCGGCGCGGGTGCCGGATCTCGACATCTGGTCACAAGGGCTCATCGAACGCACAAGCGGTGGTTGGAGGCTGACTTCCAAAGGGCGGGAAGTGCTTGAATTTATGGAAGCCCGACCGATGCCGGAGCCAATCCAAGCGGCGGCGGCCAGCGAGACGACCCCGCCGGTAGCCGAAATAGCGGCGGTTCCTCCACTGACGCAGCCCGCCGACCGTGCGAAGCTGCGGCGCGAACGCCGTGAACGCCGCCGCGAAGCCCGCGAACGAGCCAGGGCGAACGCCTCCTAGTCAAAGAAAAAGCCGCCAGCGGAGCTCGGCGGCTTAATAGTCCCGGACTGTCGATTGCCTCCCCAGCCCCAAAGCGTACCGCCGCTACCTTGTTTGCGGTCATGCCGGCCCGATCTACCGACCGTTTTTCGATTCGGCCATCAGGCGGCCGAGTTGTGCACCGAGCTCTTACAGGCCCGGTAGGGCCAGAAACGAAGTGGGCGGGAGGCGCACCCGCACGATATCGCCGGCCACGACCGCCCCTCCAACCCGCACCACGCCCAGCACCCCACATCTGAATGCAGGGCCCCTTTCCGCCGACGAGTGCACGCGCCGCTTAAGGCCCGCCCGGAAGCGGTCTATCAGGACACAGGGCGTCCGGAGGCCGGTCAACTCGACGATGGCTGTGGGCCCGAGTTCGATGAAGTCCCGAGCGGCATCCGTTCGAGGTCCAGGCCTGCATTGGTGATGTTCTCGCCGAGCTCTCCGGCTCCGACCACGAAACCAGCCTTCGAGAGGGATGCGAAGAGCTCGAATGGGATCAGGTGGACCTGCCGCAGGTTGGGAAGCCGGGGTCGGCGCCGGGCGAGATAGCGGTGCCCGACGAAGGGGCCGGCGTGGGCGTCGCCTTCGACGCCACGGCCTTCAACCAGCACGATCTGATCCCGTGACGGCTTGCTGAAGTGGTGCCCGCGATCGGCGGCGACCGCCACCACCTTCCCTCGAGCGAGAGGTCGTGCGCGTGCGACATCAGGCAGCGCGGGCGAGGGAGCGCCGCTTCTGTCGCAGGTAGCGCGTGATTTCTGGCAACGTCATCGCGTTCAGGATCCGGTCGGCAGGGACGCCGCCCTTGCGGGCCATCTGGACGCCCCAGTGCATGTGGTCGAGCTCGGGAATCGAGTGCGCGTCCGGATTGATGCTCAGCATGCAGCCAAATTCGAGGGCGGCCTGGTGCCAGCGCCAATCCAGGTCAAGACGCCACGGATGAGCGTTGATCTCGACGACGACGTCGTGCTTCGCGCATGCCCGAAGCACCTTCTCGACGTCGATTTCGTAGCCAGGTCGACGCTGGAGTTGTCGTCCGGTCATGTGGCCGATGATGGTGGTGCAAGGATGGGAGATCGCCCGAAGCAGGCGCTGCGTCTGTGCCTTGCGGTCCAGCTTGAAGCGGCCATGGATGCTGGCGACGAGGAAGTCGAAGCGTTCAAGCACCTCGTCGTCATAGTCGAGCGACCCGTCCGCCAGAATGTCGGACTCGATGCCTTTCAGGATCCGGAAATCCTTGCCGAAGCGCTTGTTGAGCCGGTCGGCTTCCCGGTGCTGCTGCGCGATCTCTTCCACGGAGAGACCCCCGGCATAGTGGGCGGACTTCGAATGGTCGGCGACCCCGAAATACTCGAAGCCGCGCTGGTGGGTTGCCTTCGCCATCGACTCCAGGGTCTCGATGCCGTCGGAAGCATCGGTGTGGCAGTGAAGGATTCCGCGCAGATCCTGGTCGGTGACGAGCTTCGGCAACTTGCCCTTCAGAGCCAGCTCGACCTCGTTGCGCCCCTCCCGGAGCTCGGGATCAATGAAGGGCAGCCCGAGAGCGTGGTAAATGTCGGGTTCGTCGCCGGCGATCAGCGGGCGGCCCTTGTGCAAGCCGTCGGCCTCCAACCGCATTCCCTTCTTAGAGGCTATCTCTCGGAGCTGCTCGATGTGAGCGGTGGAGCCGGTGGCGAAGAGAAGGGCGGCGCCGAAGTGTTTGCGGTCGGACAAGCGGATCCGCAGCCCATCGGTCTGAGCAGGCTCCGATGTCTTGCCGCCCCTGGAAGCTTCCGCAACGATCGCGAGGTCGCCGACGAGCTCGCAGCCTCGACGGAAATCGCCGGCGATTGTTACGCGCTTGAGCTCGGGATGGGCCTTTCGGATCGAATCCTTCGCTTGCGCAAGCAGAGCGGCGGCACGGTGCAGGTGGAGGCGGCCTTCTCCGCTTTTGGCGATCGCCGATTCTGCAGGATCTTGGTCTGCAGCGCGGCTCCGAGCCCCTTGGCCTTGTTGATGCGGTCCTCCTTGGCAGCGTCCTCCAGCTCCGCGAGCGAGCCGATGCCGAGATCCTTGTAGAGGCGCAGCACTTTGTCCGGACGCAGACCCGGCACGGCAAGCATCTCGAGCACCCCCTCAGGAATCTCCTTCCGCAGCTTTTCGAGGCTCGGATGAGTGCCCGTCTGGTGAAGTTTGGTGACAATGTCGGCGATAGCATCGCCGACGCCCGGGATCTCCGTGAGACGATCTTCGGCGATGACCGCGTCCAGCGGGACGACAAGGGCGCCCAAGCTATCGGCGGCCCGAGAATAGGCTTTTGCACGGTAGGGGTTGCCGCCACGCAACGCGGTGCGCTGCGCATATTCTCGCAGGAGTCCTGCTATGGTGCGAGCGTCGAGGGAAGTCACTCAACGGACCTCCTGCCCCGCGCGATGAGGACTCGTTGCGGCAAAGCGAGTTCGAGGGGCCATGTCGTCGTTGGGCCGACTCTCCAGAGATCTCTCGAGCTTCTGCGCTGCCCGGAAGTCTTCCAGGTGTTGCGTGTTTGGGCCGTAAGCCGCCTCCTTCTTGAGGAGGTTATAGATCCGGCCGACCACAAGCTGCAGGTGCTTCATCCGGCCCTTCGGCATCGATCGGGCCTTGCAAAGAGCTCGGACGGCGTAGGGGCGGAAATAGTCGAATGCGTCTGACATGATCGGTAAACGCCTGTTCCCGCCGATAGTTCTGCCGCCAAGGCTGTCACACGCGCCCTGTCAAAGGTCCTCGGGTAGTCCTTGAAAGGCGGGTGCCGCACCTTCCCCTCCGCCGGCTTTGCCCGATACTCGACCTCGGCGAGCGACTTCGCTGTTCTGCTCATCCGGCTCCACGGCTCGCGCTCAATTCGTCCTAAATCGGTGACGGCTGTTGCGCCGCGCGCCGAGCGGCCCGTGACGGGCCATAAGCGATCCATAAGGCCGCTCTTCGGTGGGCCCGATTGTGTGTTCACTGGCTGGACAGTAGTCCGGGAAAATCACAGGAACCTGCGGTGGTCGATCGCAATCTCCTCGAACCTGTTGTGATCGACACAAAGGGCCAGCCGGTCAACCTCGGGTGGGGGTCTTTAGTACACGGGTCACAAAGCGGGCCAGAGACGGGTGAACTTAACATTGGTGCGGCAGTGACAGGCTGCACGGCAGCACGCAATCGATCGGTTGAGAACCCGCACTGCTCGCCATGGCCCCGCACCGTTATGTCGATATTCGGCCGAGCTCGATCAAGCTGAGGCGATCGTCAGGGACGTCGGAGCAAGCCACTGCACCGTCCTATGCCCATGATTCAGAGCGATAGAAGGTGTCGCAGTGGCAATTGGGCAAGTTAGGAACGAGGGCTCGGATTCCACATTGCTTATGAGGTGCAATCGGGAGTCTCAGCATGGCAGTGCAAATCGTGATGGATCACAGCGGCGACAGCCAGCACTTCTTCGACAACTCCAATGCAGAAGCATTGGTAGAGGCGGAAAGGCTTTTTCTCCAATTTACCAGCACAGGATATACCGCGGCGGTGCGGAAGGGGCCCGGTGAGGTAATCCGGATCACCGCGTTCGATCCGACGGCCGAAGAGACATTGTTCTTACCGCGGCTCGTGGGCGGGTGAGCACCGGTGAAGAAAAGGATCGTTCGCATCGGCCCGTGGACCGTCCGGAGCTTGGCCGTTGGTAGGCTTTATCAAGCAGCAAAGGAGGAGAAAACGGTTCAGGGTCGAGCGCTGCGACTGCTGCGTTCTTGGCTTTCGCCCCAGCAAAGGGTCGAATTCGATAGGAAAGGATATTTCGACGTCGTGGGGTGCGATACCGGAAAGCGGTACCGCATCCGGCTGGGAACGTCCGGCAACGTCAACGAGATCGACGAATACGGGCGGCTCGGGAAAGGATGGTGCTTCGTTCCGGTGGGCGGCTTGGTCCTGGGCGATGTCATGCTTGCCCAAAAAATAGCTCTTGAATCGGATGAGGCACGGGTCTTGAGCATCGCCAATAGCTTCCCGGGGCCGATCCGTTGGCGCCGACCCGGTACTCGTCCGCCCGAGGGGAGAATTCCGCTCGGACGTGCCGGGTAGAGGCAGGCCGGCGTCGCCGACCGGCCGGCCTTCTGTGCGGCGGCCGGTAGCGTCGTGCGCGAGGCCCGCAGCGTCGCGGCGGCCGAGAAGTTGGCGCGCGAGCGCGGCCACAGCGGCATGGGGATCATGCTCGCAAAGCGGTTTTGCAGGTAGAGATCTGTGCCGGCCGGCTTCCCTGCCATCACCACAAGAGAAGGAAGGAGACCATGCAAAGGGCGCCGATGCCGTCTGTGCGACCGCTTGCAAGTGCGCCGATCTATTCAGAGGAGAGGAGCAACTCAGCGGCACAAAGTGTAGCGAAGTGTGTAGCAGGCGTTTGGCGCGCGCACCCGAACGCGCTGATTTTGTGGGGGCTCTCGGCGTCTTGGCGCTCCCTAGGGTGCCCCCATTGAACCCGCCGGGGTGTCCTATTGAAACCGGGGTTCGAGGTCGCCGATATTTTATCAGACAGTGCAGAATTGCATCGCATCCGAACGACTGTTCCCAGCGGGCACTCAGTTTCGTTCCCGCGGTGATCGTCGTCTCGATGTCTTGCAGCATTTCGCCGAGCCGTTCCGCAAGGCGTTCGAACAGAGCCCGGGACTGCCTGTCCTGGGCGGCCTCGCAAATCGAGCACATTCGGCTTCGTGTTGGCGAATCTTCTCAAGCTGAGCAACGAGTTCTTCCATATCCTATGTGGACAGTCACGCTCGGTACTTCACACCTGCGACGACTTTTAGCGGCCACAGCGGGCTTCTGGGAAATTTCCAAGGTTGGTGTCGCGGATGGCCGAACCCGGCCGCTAACGCGCCTTGAGGGCGCCCGCGACGGTTCTTAAGGGCGGCCTCGACAATCCTGGGAAGAGACCTGCTTGCCTGCAAACGCCAAGCAGAGCTCGTATGCCCCGACGCATGAATGAACCAGGCGTGCACCCGCCATTCAACCAATCGGGAACCCAAGATCGTAGCCCGGCGACCACAAAGCCGAAAGTACAGGTCAACGAAACCATTTGATGGCGGAAGGAAAAGAACCTGCAACGCACGCTATCTACCTGCTCGCAAAGATCAACGAGACCCTACTCGCGATGGACCAGGCCGGCGAGATCAACCAACTCTGGGACAAGTGGCTCGGTCCGAGCACCGAGTTTAAGATGACACGCACCGACAAGGTCGCGCCGCTTAGCCAGTTGAAGTTCACGCCGCTCCCATGACTTAGTTGGCGCCATTCACATTTGAGCAAGCTATATCCTGAGCCGCCCGCTGGCTGCTCTTTCGCCGGGCGTGTGTACTATCAACGTGGTGCGAAGAACTTCAGCGCGGGGAAATGGCATTTTCGCCATCGAGTTGCGCCACGAGCCAATCTGCAAAGGCACGTACCGCCGATCTCTGACGGCTGGCGCGCGGGTAGATCAGGCGATGGCCGACGTAGCGGATATCGTTGGCGCGTCCGGACAACGGAGCCACCAATCGTCCGCTCGCCAGTTCACGTTCGGCCAGAAGCGTTGATTCCAGCGCGACTCCCAGACCCTCCGCGGCTGTCGCGATCGCGAGAAAGCTGCGATCGAATCTCATGCCGTGGAGTGCAGGGGCCTCCAATCCGTTGGCGGTGAACCATTGGTGCCACTGAACCTGCTTCACGTCGGAGCGGATCAGCGTCTGATCGAGGAGATCGGCGGGCTTCTTGATCGATTTTGCGCGGGCAGGCGAGCAGAGCGGGGTGACCGTCTCCTCCGGGAGGGGAATAACCTCCACGCCTTCCGCGCGCGGCGGACCGTAGACGATATCGATATCGAAATCATCGTTGCTGAAGCGAGCGTAATCCGTGCTTGCAGCCAGGCGGACTTCGAGCTTCGGATAAGCGGCGAGAAACTGTGCAAGCCGGGGGGCAAGCCACTGCGCAGCAAAACTCGGTGCCGAATGGACGCGCACCAATTGTGGTCCGCGTGCGGCGACTTCCTCGAGGCCACGGCGAAGCTGATCGAAGGCCGCTCCCGTGTGGCGCATCAGATTTTCGCCGGCCGGCGTGAGCCGCACTGATCGCGCGCTGCGTTCGAACAGAACGGTGCGGAGCGTGTCCTCCAGCTTGCGGATGGCATGACTGACCGCACTCGGCGTCAGGTGAAGCTCATTCGCGGCATCACGGAATGATCCCGTGCGAGCAGCGGCTTCAAAGGCGCGAATTGCCGATATCGGGACATTCGACAGCATGTCCATAAGTGAACCAGATTCATCGATCCGTGACAACTGTGCGTTTGTCTGTTGCGCCTCCGCGGTTCATTCATGGCCTTGCCAAAGAAAAGAATTGCGGGAGGAACTGATGCTGCTCAGCAGTAAGGCGGCCATCATTTCGGGCGCGGCATCGCCGCGCGGCATCGGGCTTGCCACGGCACGGCGGTTCGCCGCCGAGGGCGCCCGGGTCGCCATTCTCGACATTGATGCGATCGCGGCGGCGGACGCCGCGGCATCGCTTGGCACGTCCCACATTGGGCTGCGATGCGACGTCGCTGACAAATCATCTTGCGAGCAGGCCGTCGCTCGCGTGATCGAATCCTTCGGTAGCATCGATATTCTCATCAACAACGCCGGCATCACCCAGCCGGTGAAGTTCCTGGATATCTCGCCGGCTGATTGGGATCGCATTCAGGACGTCAATCTGAAGGGCATTCTGTTCCTCTCCCAGGCGGTGATCCCGCACATGCGCGCGCGCAAGTCCGGATCGATCGCCTGCATGTCCTCGGTTTCGGCCCAGCGCGGCGGCGGAATCTTTGGCGGCCCGCATTATTCGGCGGCCAAGGCTGGCGTGCTCGGTCTCGCAAAGGCGATGGCCCGTG
>Ga0214544_1008871_pt1 | contig 16321 bp, 9 predicted proteins | sample CNSS3metaG_FD_160074 | JGI IMG/M metagenome (GOLD analysis project Ga0214544, IMG submission 160074) | Root nodule microbial communities from cowpea collected in UCLA plant growth center, Los Angeles, California, USA - CNSS3 | ecosystem: Host-associated > Plants > Roots > Nodule | place: USA...
GAGCATGTGATGGAAGCATGGTGCGTGTGACTTGGGCAAGGAGAGTGTGATATGCCACTTGGCACCATCTAGACTCATCTACTACATCACATGGTCTATAATCAAGCTTCTTCTCCAAGCTACATTTACATTTCATCTTTGTTGCATTTTCTTTTCATTTGGCCGGCCATGTGCCTATAAATAGAGCCACTCAAATATTGTAATGGTTACTCTTGAATTGCTAATAGATGCTAGTATTTGAGATCACTCCACACTTCTATTAATTTGAGAGCACACATGGCTAACCTTCTCCTTCATCTCCTCTAGCCACCTTCCATACCATAGCTCCACTTCTACTCTTCATCTTCACCAAATTCTCCATTTCCGAGAGCAACCTTTCTCTAATTCTCCAAATTCCGCTACACTTCATCTTCTCCTCAACATTCTCCATGGATTTCCTCCCTCTTCTACTCCAAGGACGTCCATCATCCGTGATTTGGGCATTTCCTCAATAAGGAATTGAACCGCTCCCAAGCTTCACAGAATGGCTCATCTGGTCCTTGCCTAAACGTTGAAATATCAGCTTTGGCTTTGATGTAGCGAGATGGTGGAAAGAATCTGTTCAAAAATTTCTCCTCAACATCCTTCCAGCTATTCAAACTCTGATTTGGATGTGACTTAAGCCATTCCTTTGCTTTACCTGCCAAAGAAAAAGGAAACAACCGCATGTATACATGCTCAAGATCTCCTTCTTGAAAGCCCATGGTTCATATCAATTCATAGAATGTAGAGAGGTGAGTATATGGATCTTCATTATCCATTCCAGTGAATTGATGCGAACTGATCAAGCTGAGGAAAGCTGGCTTCATTTCCAAAGTTTTGGTGGTGGATGGTATTGCCATGCTAGAAAAATATCTCAGCCCTTGTTGCATAGCATAGTCTCCAAGTGTCTTCCTAGCTGGAGCTGGTCTTTGATTCTCCATGTTTTCTGATTGAGGTGTGATGGAAGTATTGGAAGATTCTTCCCTTGTCTTTCCTTGCTTCCTTTTGCTTTTGCCTCTATTCCTCCTAGCTGTCTTTTCCATCTTCGGGTCAAATGCTAATCGATCTTCAGGAACCTGACCTCTTAAGAGCATAAATCAAACAGCTCAAGCAAGGATTAATACAAAGGGAAAATTTAATAAGCTATCTAATAAAGAGAAAAAAAAATATACACAAAGCTGGATGAGATAACTAAAAATTTCAAAAGAACACCGTTCCCCGGCAACGACGTCAAAAATACTTGTTGAATCTCTTGGCAAGCGTACCAAAAGTCAACTGTAGTATAATGATTTGAAGTAAGAGTGTCGAACCCACGAGGAACAGATTCAGTTAAAATAATTAATTATCTCGATCAGCATATATATACAAAGATTTTAATTTGATTTGACATTAACTATTGCATAAAATTAATACAGTAAAAGCATAAAAGTTTAGAAAAATACAGTAAAAGAAACTGGGATTGAATTTCATCTATCTCCCTTGTCTGTAATCTGGATGAATATAATATATAACCTCTGAAAATACCAATATTGATGCACACTCAAAATCATTTATACCGATCCCTCGCGTATAAAATTCATAAGATTAGTTCCCTGAATATTGATTCCTCACATATTCAACAAACTATCAAGCATTACGGTTGAGTGTTAAAAGCAAATGATATGTTGAGATCTATTCCTAGCATCACAGTATATCAAGTATCATTGTTCAAATCAGATTTTCAGAAATACTTTCCAGTCAGATCTAAAAATAAAAATCAAAACATCTATTGATCAAATAGAAGTAAGCATTAAGAGCAGAACAATAATACCAATACTGAGTAAAACAGAAATGCTATATATAAATATCACCAGATTACATCCAAGTTCGAGTAGATTACATTCAATCCCAAAGAAGAAGATTAGCCACTCATGGTAGCCAACAAAATCCTATGAGCTAAAAAGAAGAAGAAGAAAATGAGAAACTCTGATGCTCCTGGTAGCAGCTCTGCAGCACGAACGCGTTCTTCTCCAAAAATTCCCAGCTACTTCGCTTTCTGATGCACTGAGAATATATACCCACGAAGTCTCGCTCAAGCTACCTAAGTCTCGCTTGAGCGAGACAACATTCTTCATCACAAAGAAAGCCTCTTGCTTGGGCGAGATGTGCTGAAGCCAACATCTCGCTTAGGCGAGCAAGAGTACTTCAAGCTGAAGAAAGGATCTCGCTGAGGCGAGATTGGCAGCATCTGAGCTCGCCTGGGCGAGAATCGCGGCAAGAGAGGGTCTCCACTGCACGAACTCTCGCTTAAGCGAGAGTCTGCGTCGCTTAAGCGAGAATGGCGGCAGTGGCTTTAGCTTAGGCGAGAATGCTTTGGTTTTGAGCGACGTTGACAACATTCCTTCCCTATTTTCTCTGTTTCTTGCTTTCTCCTTCACTCTTCTTGAGTTCTCTTTAATCTTTCCTGAAAAAGACACAAAATAGGATCAAATGATTTCTTTAAATCAAAACTTGGAAGCATGTGATTGGAACTTAGGTTTAGGGAGAATCAATATGAAATGAACACAAATTTAAAGCATAAGTGCCAGAGTTTGTTATGAATCTTTACTGAATTTTGGCACTTATCACACCTCAATGCTCAAGTCCAATCAAAGGCCCAATAACAAGAGACATGTCAAGACATAAGATTAGACTTGATTGTTGGGCCCATTGTTTAGGCCATGCTTTAAAAATAAATTGTAAAATTAATAGAAGTAGTCTTGGTTCATAATTGATCTAGCTTTTGCAATTGGGTTCAAGTCCAATTACAAAAGTCTAGACCAAGTTTGCATCTAGCCTTAGCCATGAGTTGCACATTTAGCACATGTGTTAAATGAGGAAAGTGTGACATGCCACATGACATGTGATCCACTTTTTGTGGATCTTAGATCTATATCTAGATCTAGACACATGTGCTTCACATGGCCATCTTGCATTTGCATTTCATTTAGTCTTGCATTTGGTTTTCATTTTAGGAGACGTTCTCTACTATAAATGAGAGACTCCACACTTTTTGTAAGGTTACTCTTGAATTGTTAATGCAAATACATGTTGAAATCACTCTATGAATTGCATTTTTGAGAGTCCAAATTGCTAGAGCATTCTCCTAGATGTCTACTCTAGCCCTCATCCCTAAGTTGGCCTAACTTCTAAGGAACCTTCACCAAACCACTTCCGCTGCCACTACATCTCCAACCTTCGATGCTTCATCCATTTTGCTGCAAGGAAACTTTAATCAACCATCAAATTCCACCATGGAGCTTCATTAAGATGATCTTAACAAATCCATGTGGATACAACACTTGTTTGATACTACTACACACTCAGTACACTTACTAGAATTGCTTCTAAAAGGACAGTCAACAATGTCAGCTATGGGAATAATGGTCCAAAGTTGATATTATATGAATTTTATATACATCTCCTATGATCCCTCTAGTAGAGGTAGTATTCTCGTAAAAATGTTGGTGGCTTAGGGAGAGTCACACCATTGAGTATAAGTTATACTTGTATTTTTGCCATATCATCTTTTTCTCCAATCGCACATAAGTGCTCAACCTTTTGAAGACTAAACTTGGTGTCATCGATAAAAGTAAATGAAATACAAAGAAGGAAAAGATTAAAGGATATACTATAATTTTTCATAATAATTCACATAATCAACATTTTATCCAAACTCGAGACACATTTTTTGTATGACACATGTATTTATTTTATTCAAGGCTTTTTATTATTTATTTTATTTAAAAGACTTTCTAAAAGATAAGATTTGGTAAATAAATTATTCCATTAAAATATATTATTAAATATTGTTATGTATTATGAGATATTCTTAGATATTGTTATATATTAGATATCACGAGATATTTTTAGATATTGTTAAATATTATGAGATAACCTTATATATTGTTTTATATTATGAGATATTATTGGATATTGTTATATAATATATATTGTTAGAAATTATGAGATATCCTTATATATTGTTAGATGGTATGAGATATCCTTTTTATATTGTTATATATTATTGTTAGATATTAATAAGTGAGAATAAAACATTGTATTTACCTTATAAATTGGCAAGTATAGAAAGAAGGAAAAGACTTTAAAGGTTGAGTTTCAAAGGGGAAGAAGGAAAAAGTGAAGGGTAAGAAGTAGATGGGAGCTAATATTCTTGTTTCCTTTCTTGCCTTCTTGTTTGTGTGTATGATGAGTTAGATTAAATTGTGGTTATTTATGGTTAATTATTTTCCTTTGAAGTTTAAAAGAACTTTTGAAATATGTTGAGATTTTTCAGAAATTGATAATTAATTTAGGATACAGGGTTTCAAAGGGCTTTTTTTTAGAAAGATGATATTTTGATGAAAGAATACCTTTTTAGGTTTTTATGAGTTTTCATGTGTATAGGGGTGTGTGAGTATCTTGGGTTGTGAGGGAAGCTAACTTCTTTGCTTGTATGTATGTTATGAAGCTGTCTACATTATTATTTCTTTTTTATTTGGCATATTGTTGTTATTTGATGATCAAATATGTTTTTGGTGGTGAAAGTGTTGAAAGTTTTGATTTTTAAAGTTGAAATTTTTAAATGTGTTTTTGATTTTTGTGTGCGTGGACTCTAGTCAAAAGTCCTAAGTATGCTGGTGGTTTAGGCTCTATTCAGAGTGTGTCCTCGAGTGAGTGCCTTGAGAGGGCCTCCTTGGTTGGTAGCGATGGAGGGAAGGGTTCTTAGAATATCGAAGCCGGATCATGAATGTCTTTGGGAAAAAAAATTTATGAACTATGTTTGGTTGTCCATGGTTGTGGAGGGATTTTGAAGTGTCAAAGTTAGAGGACAAATGCCTTTGGACTGAGAACTCTATGAGCCAAGCGTTGTCGTGTTTGTTATGAAAAATTATATTTTTTAGTGTCATGGATTTTAAACATTGAATACATTTATTTTAAAAACTATGCTTTTTGTTTGGTGATATTAGTTCATCCTTATATTTGTTGGTGTTGGCTTGCACCTGTGATAATCGTTGGAGCGCATGATCGTAGATGAGTTGAGGAAGATGCACAATACTGCAAAGTGATCAATATTGGAAGATGTTTAGAGACAATCTTCTGGACTTATATTTTTTTTTTCAATAACATAAATTGTAAAATAATGATTTTTCTATTGAGATTTCCAATAAAATAGAAATAAAGTTTTATTATGTAATTTGGGTTAATTATAAATTTTAGAAAACAAAATTCGGATGTTACGACTTGCTCGATGTCAATTATATCTTAGTAATAGTGATGGACTTTGAGTGCTATTCCAAGTTTAATATTCAACTATCCATTTATATCCATTTATTAAAGAGTGAATTACTACATTTAAATTTAATTGCACCACAATAGAAATATATTCGAGATGCCCAATATCTGGAAATTTAGAAAAAAAAACCCAAATAATTCACCAAAAATCTGATGTTATTATACAATCGACATCATAAACCATATGAACAACATGATCCTGCACCATCTCTTTCTGTATCCGAAGCGACCAAATTTTTTTAAATGCACCGCTTCCATGCTTTAATTGTAACGATTCTAAAATAGTCTTCTACGAACCCCACCCTAGCCATGTAAGAAACACTATCGAACATTTTTTAAGACTCCTCCTTCTCTCGTATTATATTTTGCCACGTGTAATCAGATTCAAGAGTTTGACGTGGGGTTTGCAACCAATGCTCGGTCTTCCTGAAATCTCCGTCCATTTGCTCCGAAATTCGAAACGCTAACGCTATGGGAAGGTCCACGTTTGAGGCCGTCGTCTCCGTTTTCGTCACGGTTCACCCGCACGAAACCTCTGCTCTGCTCCATTCCTTCTTCTGCTTCTTTTTCGTGAGTTTCTCCGCTCAGGGCAACCACTGATGATGTTTCTCTTCCCCACTTTCTTTTTCTTTTAACTGATTATTACTTTTTTGAGGCATTTCTTGCAGATTTTGAGTGCCTATTTCGTGGTTCTTCCGTTGCGGGACGATGGTGCCATCTCGTTGGGGTTATCAAATTTGCCGGGTCTATTCGTGGGGTCTCTGTTGCTCACCCTCATTGCTGCGCCCTTTTCTTCTTTCATGTTCTCTCTGCCTAACCTTTCCAAAGGCAAGGTAATTCTTTATTCTCCTTGCCCATTCTAAAGTGCGGATTTTAGTTTTGATGATTCATTTACCCGTCCTCCGCCACCCTTAATCTTAAACTAATTACTAAATGCCACTAGACTTGCAAATAGCTACACAATCATACATGCTATTGCTACACACAATGCCCGTGTTGCATCTTCATACTAAAATAAATCAGAACTCAAAGTATGATAATGATACATGTTAAAATCATACATAAATGACCAATGATAAGTTCGTAAGGTTGAGCTATTATGTCAAAACACAGCAGTCAACTAATCCATATTAGTACAACACAATCATCTACCAATGATAACTGTTCCACACGATATACTAATAAACATAGACCACAGTACACACTCTGTGAACCATTAAGCCAAATACAATCAAGAGAACTTGTTAGATGGTTCTCGTATTGGAACATCAATAAGTCATGAAGGACATTGATTGGTTGAAAAATGTGGAAGAAACTCATACTTAGGAGATTGTTGGAGTCAAGTGTGAGTTGGAGTCTCACATTTGGATAAAAATAGGCCAAAAAAGCAACATATTAAGAGAAAAAACACAAACTTATTGCCTTAAGGTTTTGTGTTAAGGATGATGTCGTGGTCTCTTATATGCAATGTTGTGAAATTAGAGGATCAGAAGGGAATCGGAAAGGGGGTGAAAAATTGAAACTCGAGGATCGTAACTCGACTCGTTAAAGTTACAAGTATATGAAAATTTATATTCATAAACATGTGTATCCTTAAAAGTAATATAAAAATATCTTATACAAAATAATATAATAAATTTTAATATTATTCAATACATAAACACAAGTAAAATAATTCATACAGAGTGGCATGCTGAACAACAAAAAGAAGAGACTCGCAAGCAAAAAAACAGTTGAAGAAGATAAGAACATAGAATGTAAGGGTCAGCGACTGCGAGGGCAACAAGCATTGGTGATTGCGAGGGTGGCAAGATTGGGGACATCGAGGTTGATAAGCGTCAAGGAGTGCGAAAGGAGTGCAAGGCTGATGAGTGTCAGGAGTGCAAGGGTGGCGAGTGCCAACGATTGTGAGGGTGGCGAGCGCCAGTGACTATGAGGGTGGCGAGCGCCAGTGACTGTGAGGGTGGTGAATGCCGCTCATTGTGAGGTCGACGAACGCCAGTGGCTGTGAGTTCGGTGAGCACCAATGACTGCTAAGGTGGCCAACATAGGGACTGTGGTGTTGATGATGGTTGTGACTCATGAAATTTATGCCTCGTGGGTCTTCTTCGATTTTGAAGGATCAACATGACCCACGATCCTTTGATCCTAGGAGCATCCCTGCATATTTGCTCCGATCTGTAGCGCTTGCAATTCAACCTCCACATCAGCTTGCTTCGTCCTCTAGATAGCAGAATTGTTTGAGTTTGCAATTTTACTTGTGAGTTTAACAACATTGCTAATATGAGTTTGTTCATGACTCATGAAGCTTGGACACACCTCTTAAATTGTGTGCCTTTTTGTCTGACACATATCGAACGCCCACACGCATACCACATTGGTAAATTGTCCAATTTAAAAAACATTTATTTTGGGTCTATAACATGATTATGACATGACTACAACACAATGTTAATTAGGACAAGTACACAAATTTTCTCTCATAAACTTGTAAATTTCTATTATGATTATAGAAACAAGGAATCAATCCTATATAATTAGGAATATTTAGATTATATATGTACTAGTGGGAATGTTTTAAGTTGTTAATTTATCTTTAAATGAATCTCAGCTAAAGTGTCTTTTTCAGTGGTGATGATCAAGGGGATGAAATGTCTTAAATGAATTATATCTTCTTTTCACTTTTTGGATTTTACATAGATGGATTAATTATTTTTGTATTTGGTAACAATATGTTTAGATCATTATATTTGACTAACCTTGTGTATAGATGATTTTGAATACATAAATCTTGATTGCCAATTTAAATAATTCATAATGATGTGTTATATTTGACTAACCTTGTCTATAGATGATTTTGAATACATAAATCTTGATTGCCAATTTTAAATAATTCATAAGGATGTAATATATAGATCAGTGTCCCTGGGGTCCTACATTTTGGAGATTACATGTGTTGTAGTATCTATGTTTATGTCGTGTTTGTCCTTTGTGTCAGTATCTGGGCTACATATATGTCCCAAATCTCCTTGGTCTATCTCCCCTTGAAAGAGCCCAACAACTCATTTCCCTATCTTCGTTATTATTATTATTATTAAAATATACTTGTCCCACTAACCACTCATTGCACTCATCAATGTTATTGAGTGCAATAGGATATATTTCATCCCTAATATTGTATTTTTGAGCAAGCTGGTGGTTATTCATTAGGTAAACCAAATCTTGCAAGTTTTTATGGGCAAGCTTGTTTCTCTTTTTCTCTATTTCGAATGAATCAATGTTATGAATAAGTATAATTTTAATCAGTTTCTTTCTACTTTCTACAAAAAGTTATTAATGAAATGAGGCATGAGCTACTTGCTCAAATATACTCCAATTGAGTTCACATCTTGATGAGCTACATGTTAAGTTTAAACTCTTGATTGTTAGATTTTCCAAGTTTGTAGCTAAGTGACCATACTTCTTCCACCATTGAGTTATAAGACAAAGAAAGTAACTTGAAATTTGAACATTATAACTTAAAGCAATTTAGAACACTTAGAATAGCTTCTATGAAAGTGTTTAAGTATCTCACCAGGAGTTGTGATCTTTCTTGATTCTTTGGCAAAGTCATAACCAAAGAGTCCACTTCCACTTTTATAAAGGGCAAACTCAATTAATTTTTTTCTTGCACATCTTTACTTGGTATTAGCTTCTTGATGCGAGCATACAACCCATTGGTAACCTTCACATCATATTTGAATTTTGGGTTGGAATAAAAGAAGTTTGTGTTCAAAGTGAATTCAATGGGCAATGAAGTTGGCTAGTCCATCTATTATCAATGATTGTAAATACATTTTTATATATACTTTCATTGTTATTGAAAATCTTTATAATTGTTTCCTTAGTCTTCATTTCTTTTCTTTTCTTTAACCATCAACAAGACAAAGTACATACACTGGATATAGCCTTTCTAATTGTTCGCTCTGTAGGTAACCTTTTATGAGAAATTGTTAATCAACTTTGTAGGCCTCAATAATGGGTTACCACAATTAAGAAACCTTTCCAACACTGAATTAAAACACACGACCCATTTATTTCGATTTGATTACATTTAATAATTTACTTTTTCCATTTAAATATTGGCCTGAAAAAGTGTTATCTGCCATTAATAATCTTGGCTTGCAAGAGCATTGTGGGTGGTATATTTTATTATGTGGCACTGTAATTGTCTCTTAAAATCACAGAATATATTGGATGTAATTAGATAAACTGGTTTTTGAATCGTTATTACAATTTCTAGTTCTACTAAACAGGATAATAGCATTACTATTATGGTGAAATGCATTCATATTTAGTTTTTCTGGGCATGGGAATTGGATTTTTATGATGATAGACTGTAATTATTATTTTATGTTTACATTAATATAATCTGTAATGGTGCTCCTTGAAATTCCAGGCTTTGTTTTTGATACACAGGTTCTTTAGTGTATCCCTCATTTTGTTCTTTATTCTATGGCACTCCTCATCAGCTGGATATTCAAAGTCCAATTTTACAGTAAGACAATAGTATAACATGAAGTTGTTTCTGCGGTCTATATTGTGTGTTAAATTCAGAATACTTGCTTTTTATTGTCTTAAATTGGGTTTATGTTGCTAGGGATCCATGCCCTTGACCCATCCCTCAAAAGAAGAAAGGAAAATTGGTGACCAAGGCAGTCTTACATCTTCATTTGGTTGGGATAACCATGGATGGTTCTATATCTCTGTTCGTATAGGATTGTTTCTTTGGGTATGGTTGATGATTTTATTTTCCATTTAGAATCTAATGTCTAATTTGATTTCATTCTGTTGTTACCTTGTTTCAGATGAAATTTTTTCTCACTAGTTTATGTTATTCTTTGTAGGTTGCTTTGCTTAATCTAATTACAATTTCTTCAACTTGGGCAAGGGTAATTGATGTGATGGACAGTGAGGTTTGTTTGGCGCTGTACCACTTTTTGTTTTTGTCTGGATTATTTAGGGTCTACTTAACATACTCTGGGTTCAGTCAGGTTCAAGATTATTCGGATTTATTGGTGCTGGTGCCACCCTTGGACAACTTTTTGGGTCATTGTTTGCCATTGGGATGGCTTTTGTTGGCCCATGTAAGTTTGCATTTTCCCTTAACAGTCTTTTCTCATATAGTTTTATTGTCATAACGTGTAACCATATGTTTTGCAGTCTTGCTTTTGTTTGCTGCATTGTTGATGGAACTTGCAGCGCAGACATCAAGAGGGATAAATTGTGGTACATCTCATGCAGAAGAAAAATTGTCTCCCATTAGGTCATTTTACGTATTCCTTTCTTTGTAGTTATACATGAGTGAAAACATATAAGTTTTGGATGGCATATACCATTATTTTAATTTTGGTGGAATGTGTTAACCTTTAAATATGGGGAGCATAAAAACTAGAAATTTGTTTTGAACCAGTCCCTTAAATCTGGTTACAGGTCTGTGAACAGTATAGTCTAATTGTATTTGTCAATCACAATATTTCTGATTTGTTCATTGTGGCATATTTTGGTGGCAATATTCTGGTGTGTTGGAGAGAACCAATGATCTGCAACAGTAGAAGACAACTTCTCCGTGTATATACTAAGTAGTTTATATCCATGCAGAAAAGGAGTTGCTGCTAGTTTTACTTCCGCATTACTAGGGGTGCTTTTTTTAATTTTCTCTGCAGATGGATTCTTTGCTGACACAGTAAATTAGTTAGCAGAATTTATATATTAAATCAGTGGGAGAAGTGGGTACATGTCCTGGCCTCCTGCCTATTTACTTTTCAATTTCTTACATGCAAATGAACAGTGTCTTTCTCTAAGGTAATTTAAGAGCCCGTGTTAATAGAACTGAATCTGAATATAGGAAAAAAACAGAGTACTATAATGGGATCCCTTAGAGATGAAGATACAAAGCAATGATTGTAAGTTGTAGCAGGGAATTTCTGTTTCACGTGTGGACAGTTAGGAGTTCTACTTTCCTTGCACATTTCTAAATCACAACCCTCTCCTATTAACTCCTACAACCCCCTTATATTTTTAATAATGTGTTACTTTATCTGATAGTTAGATAGTTACTGCTAGTAACAGCCTTGAGTCCTAATCTGTTAGGTAGGAGCAAGCACAAAAAGTTGATAATAAGAGAGGATTGGAGGATTATACTCAAAGTTAGTTAGTAGGTAGGAGCCTTTTAATAAGAAGCTTAAAGGTGAAAGGTGAGATGTTTTGGGGATTCGAGCGACTTGTAACTGGAATAATCCAGTGGAAAGGAGAGTGCTCCTTTCTGGCATCTTTTTTGCATTTGTTGAAATAAAGAAGTTTTGATTTTCTTTTCGTTGTTCTTCTCTGAAAATAGTGTTGATTCCTAACAATTTTGGTCCAACAAGCCATATCTTTGATCGCAATAATGGAGTGCTTTGGAGAAATGGGTCGTGAACAGAGGAAAGAGATTGCAAACCTGAGAACAAACATGACATTGTGAAGAATGCATATAACACATGAGAGAAATAAAGAATCTGCTTCCTGAAATCAAGGACAGAAACTGTCAAATGGAGGAGAAAACTCAGTCGATGTTGATGAGAACCACTTTGCTCTTGTGTAAAAGGGTTGGAGTTGCCTACTTTCATCCACAAAGATGATGGCAAGGGTAGAAATAGTTTTTGAAGTACAAAATGTCAAAATGTCAGAAAAATTATGCCTAGCCTTTATTAGCACCGAAGGAAACTTAAATATTTCCTTCGACTATAGGTTGCTTATTCAGAAAAGGGAATATCCTTCTCCTTAAGAAAATATGTACTTGATCTCCTTAAAGAAACAAATAAGCTAAGGTGTCGAAATTGAAGAGTTTATATTGAACGAAATCATAGAACTAGAGATTGGTAGGAAAACATTTATTTATCACACATGACCCAAACATGGCTTATGTAGTTACTATGCCAAGCCAGTTAATGCATGATTTTAGAGAAAGAGACATGTAAGCAGTTGAAATTTTTTCTTGGTATTTGAATTCAAGACAGGAAAGGGGCCACTTTTCAGGAAAGAAGATACTTGACTTTTAAGGTATATACTAATACAGACTATGTAAGTTTCCTTACTGACTGAAAGTCTACCTTTGGGTACGGTATATCTTAGGCAGAAAGTACGGGGTCTTGGAGAAGCAAAATATATGGCAGGATATCGCATTCAAGTGCATAAGTTGAATTTCAAGCTCCTTCTGAAAGTGCATGTGAATGACTTTGGATGAAGATCATACTAGATGACTTTAAAATAACGGATGACATCCATGTGCAATTGTACTATGATAACAAGTCAGTCATGAGCATTGCTCATAATACAATATAGTATGATAGGACCAAATATATTGAAATGAACAAATACTTCATCAAAGATAATCTTGACAAAGGTCTAGTGGTTACAACCTATGTTCTTATAGGACTCCAGTTAGCATACATCATCACTAAGGGACACCTTAAGATTTCTAGATCCTGTTGGTAAGTTGAGAATGATCAATATTCATTTATTAACTTGGGGGAGAGTGTTCTAAATATGAGATAATTAGTCTGAAAATATCCTACTATCTCTATAGTAATTGAGAAAAAATATCCTTAGAATCTTCACATTCATTTCATCATATTTTTTTTTTTTTTTAAGATAAAGTGATTATCACAAATAGATGAGTTTAGAATATAATTAGCATGATTGTAATTAATACTATATTTCTCTATTCTCTCATTATTCAAGTACTCTCTAAATATAGTGTCAACACTTCTATTATGGAGCTTAACCCTAAACTTTTCAGAATCAATAAGACAAATTATATAGTTTTCTCTCAACAATTTCGAAATCTATGAAGTTAATATAAACTTTTGAGTATTTAGACTGTATTCTCCCTTTTTCTGAGCAGTTGCATAAATAACTTCGTAACTACTGCAGTAGCAGTTTTCTCTTTTACTCTGTTTACCTTTGCATCTCGTCTTTGTATTGTGGTGTAAAATCTTTTAATTCTTGGTACCAATTGTATCAAATGCACAGGTCTATCAAGAGGAGAGTGATAACCTATGTAATAAGAAGAATCAAAACTAGCGACTGTTACTCTAAGAAACCTGTTAGTTTATTGACCCTGTCAGAGGATACACATAAGTGAAAGGAGAGTAGCTTCGCACGTTTTTGTAATGGACGATTGGTAGAGTTTCTGGATGTCTTGAATATCCAAATCATTCATCCTTCCTATTCTACCCAAATCTGGTGCTATACCCATATGGTGACTGGTCCGAAATTAGGGACTCTCAATAAGATTTTTCTGTTCTTTGTCCAATTTCGGAATCCACTGTATCATTTTCCTCTCTCTATACCTAAAGTCCCATGATTTCACCATTTTTAGTTTTTAAAAAATAAAAAATATTTTAATTATGAAGAACAGATGTCAAAAACAAACACACTCAGCTGATAAATGAGGGAATCACGTACATCTCATTAAACTTTTGTTTTTGAGTTAAATGCGTAATTTTATGTGTATTTAATGGATGGCATCAGTTGGGATACAATCATACTTATTTATTTATCTTGAATATAGAAAATCTGATTCCAATCATGAAAACAAGACTGATGAGATTCAAAAGACTGAACATACTCCAAGAGGTTCTCCAAAGTCATCTACTTCAGCGAAGCTTCCAATTTGGCCCATATTTGAAGGACTATGGCTTATATTGTCATCAACCTACCTGCTACATGTATCATTGTTCATCTGGTTGAGTGCAGTTGTCTCTTCATTCTTCTATTTTCAGGTTAGGTAATCTTCTGTCCTGCTATAAAATCTTTAGTTTTCATCATTTTGTATTCCAAGTTTGCCTGAATGATTAGAACTTGTAGGGTCATGTATCAATGAGTAATGCGATCGATACACTACTATAGATTGAAATTTATTGAAGATCCGAATTATGTTGAGTACCACTTATTTATTCAGTTTCACTCATAATCATTTAGTTTCTAACCAATTTTAACCTATGGTAGTGTTCGAGAGTTGTTGTTGCTAACACTCCTCTTGTATGTGAACAAAACTCTATTGTATACCAAAATTCTACTGACATTTCCTTTTCGTCAAATTTTCTGAAAGACATATCAAGGTAAACCCAAATCTAAGAAGTGGTGCTAATGAAATGGGAGGACTAAAACATGAAAATTTTTTATTGGAGGACCCAAAGAAATAGTGCCCTTAATTTGGAGGATTAAAAACATATTTAAACCTTTAATGAACTTTTAAAAAACAATGTTACTCAATCAGTGTTATTAAATTTTTGCCATGGCGGCGCCATGGTTGAAACCGGTAACAGTTTCCCAGCCTTCCACCACAACAAGGTGGAGGCAAATCGGTTTTTTCGTGGCGGCCGTTCTTGGCATGGCGGGTGGCGTTGGCACAACGGTTGTGGGGAAAAATTCGGACCCAAAAGCAAAAACCATGATCGTGAACAGAAGAGAAGAATTTGGAGAATGGCAGTAGAAGAATGGCAGCGACGCATTGTGGGAGGGAGGAAGAAGATAACTTGAAACCCTAAATTATCCTTTCTTCTAGTGTTTAACAAATTGGGCTTGGCCCATTAAAATACAAACCTCTGCAGATTTCTTACCATTCACTCTCATTCTTTTACCCTATTTTATTATTTCACCTAAGTTAATGTAGCCACAGCAATAAAATTTCTTTATCCTAAATTTTTTTTACTTTTCTTTGACCCAAAAGTGCAAAGCACATTATTCCTTCACCATGGTACTGCAGTTACTACCGCCAGCCACCACTGCTAGCTACTATCACCGTCGGCCACCGTCAGTTCCCACTGCCGGTCGCCACAGCCGTCGGCGGCCGTCAGTTCCCACCGTCGGTCGCCACAGCCGTCGGCGGCCACTGCCAAGTCTTTTTTTTTTTTTCATTTTTTTTCTTTTTCTCTACTTTCACTATAATTATTTTACAAATAATATACCTATTTTCCAGCAATGGCCGATGATGAGGAGTTCCTGGACATAATATCTTTACTTTTTCTTTAAAGATTTTGTGGTGGTATTATATTTTTTTTACCACAATATTTCTGTCATAACCCGTTATGGTTTCCGATATAACTTTGTAAAGGTTTTTTGAGTTGCTGATATTTTCTGATATTCGATATCAATAACACTGCACTCAATAGCTCTTACAAATTTGTTATTCCTTAGCGGTTATAGATTTTAGGAAATTAGGATAATTGATCCTTGATTATTAGGCAAGATTTTATTGTATTTGATTATGTAAATTAATATAAATACTTACTATGTGGTCTACATTAGACACAACATTCAAATAACTCTTTCTTATATGGTATTAGTAGTTTTAGTTTTTTTTTCGATCCCTTTATTTCCCTCCTGGGTGAACAGTAACCACCACCGACAGAAGACCCGTTCACTCTCTGGTGAACAGTACCCATGGCCATTGCATGTCCTTTCCCTTTGTCACTGTACACTCTTTTCCTTCAGTGACTATGCTACTAGAACTGCCCTCCTCCGACAACAACCTAGCTTTGTTCGCTGCTCCATTCTGCCACCTCACACATGACTTCTTGGCATGTGTGTTTCACACACTCATAAGATATTGTCGTTTTTCCCTTTCTTTCACCACTACCCACTTGATGGTGTGCTTGCCTCCTTTCTCACATCCAAGCACCTTGTTTTAGTTTATTTCACATTGTTTTCAACGACTCCCACTCAAATACCGCTTATGGAAAGACTTTTATTCTTGTGCTCTGATTCCATGTGACAAATTGATCGGAACAAGCAACCATAGTTCTGGGGCTGCTGCTGTCCAGTTTGGTGCTAGGGTCAAGGTTGTACTTGAGACTGAGACTTTAAAATAGGAGTAGTGGACAACAGTACCACTCTCTTCCTCTTCTATTTATAGTGAAGCAAGCACGTACATATGAAAAGATATGAAAAGACTACTCTAAGA
>Ga0214544_1008874_pt1 | contig 16318 bp, 7 predicted proteins | sample CNSS3metaG_FD_160074 | JGI IMG/M metagenome (GOLD analysis project Ga0214544, IMG submission 160074) | Root nodule microbial communities from cowpea collected in UCLA plant growth center, Los Angeles, California, USA - CNSS3 | ecosystem: Host-associated > Plants > Roots > Nodule | place: USA...
ACAAACAATCCAAACAATTTCAATTCCAATGAAAATCAATACTTGCAATAATCGAAATTCAAAAATAATATATACAAAATGGAAAATGAAACAAAAACGAGTTAGAAACTTACCTTGGAGGAATGGCAGTACTACAATTGCCGAAAAAAAATTGAGAAGTAGTCGCAGGTGGCTGGAGGTGGTCGACGATGGCCGGAGGGTGTGGTGGCAGTGGGTGAAGTGGAGGGAGAGCGCGCACACGAGAGAGACCGCGCGAGAGAGAGAGCGACAGAGAGAGACGCGAAATGGAGGGGGCTCGCGCGTGGTGGTTGCACTGGCCGGAGGTGGTCGCAGGTGGCCAAAGATGGTGAACGATGGCCGGAGGGTGTGGTGGCAGTGGGTGCAGCGGAGAGAGAGAGAGAGTTGCAGAGGCTGGCACGGGGAGGAAGAAGGGTTCGCAATTTTCAAACCCTAAATAAACCCTATGGCTTCGGTTGTTAGAAGAACCGAAGCCATTGACCCCTTTTGGCACCGGGTCTCCTTGGACCGAGGCCTATACCCTGACTTCCAGCCACTTTTTGGCTTCGAGTCCTACTGGATCGAGGCCTAAACCCCTCTTTGGCACCGGTTTTGAGCGAACCGCGGCCTATACCCCTCTTTGGCTTCGGGTATTTGGAGAACCGAGGCCTAAAACTTGGCTCTAATTGCAAAAATGCCACCGCGCCATTATATGCTTCGGTTCCTGGCCAACCGAGGCATATAAGGCGAGGTAAAATGGGAATTCTGCACTAGTGCATATTGGACATTTATCAAAGAGTTAAAGAATGATTTGATTCAAGAGTTATAGTAAAATACTTTAGAGTTTAGTTATTGAAGTCTTGTAATCTAGATAAATTTTTTAAGCTAGTTATATAGTAGGTCAAGAGTCAATTGAGTACATCAAATAACAATGAATGTGTAAATCATTTACCTCACAAGTTGTACTATTTATACTAGGTTTATGGGCCCTTACCTAGTTGGGTTTGGACCATACAAATAAGTACCATGATTAATCTGCTTAATAATGCTCATAATACACTTAGTTCTCTTAATCAATGTTGCAACATGCCAAGATAATATAAGCCACAATAGGCCAAAATGATCGAAGTCATTACAGGTCCAGATGGTTTTATATATATATATATATATATATATATATATATATATATATATATATATATATAAAAGAAATGTTCATGACTATTTCCAAATTATAGTAACCATCAAAATTATTATTTATTGTAATTATTAGAAGTAGTCAATTATTTTTATGATAATAATCGCTATACAAATGAAGATCAGTCACTCTTAATCTCTAAAATGAAACTATGATGTAATGAAAACGGTAAAGGAAGTAATCAAGTTTTAATTCGTAGTACGTTGATGACATAGTCAGATTTTAATAAGTAGCCATTGTACGTGACTTTAAAAGAAAAAACAAAGTAATTTAAGATGGGAGTTTAAGAAAACAACCGTTTATTTCTCTAGTGAAAATAAACATGTCCATCATATCATAGGACTTTTATTGTATAATACAATAGTAATGTTCTACCATATTTTCTATGTGTGACTTATTATATGCATACTAAAGATAGAATCAAATGCTATCTTCATTAATGTTTGCTTTGTGCTATCTTCATTCCTTTGGAATCTTGAATGGAGGAGTTTTGAGAGCAGGAGTAGCATAAGGGCCCTCGAGAAGTCCTTGAGCTACTGCTCTATAACCTGCTTCAGTCATATGAAATCCATCCCAACTTATGTGTTTGGAAGGTTCTTCACAAATTACTGAATCACCAAATCCACAAAATTCTTTAAGATTGTATCTTCCACCCTTTCCACAACATACTTTGAAGGTGTCAGGTTTACCCTTAAAGCCTGCATTACATAAATTAATAGCAAAGTTATAGCAACAACCTTGTAAAACTATTTATTAATCATCTAAAGAAAAGAAAAATCAAAGCACAACTTACCATATTGTTCTGGGGTTTCATATAAGCGTCTAGCTGCACTATAATAATTAAAATATGTTATGTTAACATGCGTGTTCTTGTGTCTCAAATCGTCTATGGCTGTTTTTAGTTGGTCATTAAAGTACTTGATGGCAGCATTGTAATTTCTCAAACACCCAAATTCGTCATAATCTTCTGTTTTATTACTATTCACCTCATTCAAAACATAACTATTGCACCCAATTGGAAAGTTCCCTGGAACCACTAGTTGAACCGCTCCTTCTTCAATTAGTTTCTGCAAAACAGAAATAGAAACCGAAGTCAAGTTACTCTAATCAATCACATTTCAAATGAAGTTTAATTAAACTATTGTAATTAATTTAAGATAAATTTGATACAACATACAGAAATCATAGTGGAAATTTCTTGAACAATATGTGGAACAAACTCCCGAATTTCTGTAAGATTTTTGTGTGGGATGATTGCATTAATGTCATTCCCACCAATCTCACCAACTAGAACCAATGCGTTTTTAAAGAAAGTGGCACAATCTGTGATAAAAGGGAATAACATTGTGAGTAATTATATGGAGAAACAAAAAACAAAAATGTTGTTGAAACATTATGAAAAGAGGAGATATGATGAAACCTTCTTTGCCTGTACAAAGGGAAGGCTTAAGCTTTTGAAACCACTCAAATTGAGTAGTCAATGAATAAGCAGCTAAGGGTACATCGAGTCCTCTTTGATCAAAAAAGCTTTTATTGTTTGCAGTTGAACCAGAATATGCAAAATTTACTCCTTGCTTAACATGTTGCCCTTTAGTTAAATTTAGATAGGCTGGCAACACTGGTAACCCATATGCTTTGACTAAAATGAAAATGATCATAAGTTAATAAGAATGTGTGTGATTGGTAGTAAAATATATTGTGTATGACTTTTATTGAAGTCATATTTTGAAGAGAAAAGAGAGTATAAATACCTATAAAATCTATTATCAATCTTCCATCTGACAGACGCCCTGCAGGATGTTTAAAATATGTGGAACCATAAGGACTATTAGCAGCAAATGGTTCCTTAGTTGCAGAATTTCCTGTATCACTTAAAGAGTCACCAAAATTTATGATGGTTCTATAAGGAAATTGATTGTTGTCTGAAACAACATTTTCAACAAAACCACAAGCAACAATTATGCTAAAGAGAATCACGATCTTCATAATTTTCTTTTCAATTTGTATAAGAAAATTTGGATGTAATTGTGTGTGTTTAGAGATCGGAATGTTGAGTTATATATGTTGCATCAACCACATTTTTTTTTTCTTATATTTGTCATTTCTATTTTGGTAATGGTTATAATTATCATGGTTCTTAAAATAGAGAATTAATTGTAATCTAACATGTCTATTAACCAACACGTACACGAGTTTGTGTCTTCGTACTATTTCTAGTTGTTGTTTTGACTTTTTCCATATAGCTATGATCCACACAATTAAATCTCTTCAAAATTTTCTATAGTTGTAAATACAAATTGCAAAACTTTGTATACATACAAATATGACAATTGTTTTCTTTTTGTACTAAACGATTTTTAGTGATTCTATTTTTGATATAATAATAATAAGAATAATATTATAATAATAATAATAATAATACATTTTTTAATAAAAAAATATCACGATGATATATATATTAATAAGCTTTATCATATATGTTTTTTATATTTATGAAATATGTATATATTTATTAAATGGTGACTTATGCAATAATGTGCTTTAGAGTAAATATGATTTTTTTATAATATATTCATTCAGATTTTGATTGTAAGAAAATATAAATGCAAATTAAGAAAATTTCTACAAATATGATGTTCTCTCCGAATTTGGACGTAATGCTTTCAATATTAAAATAGATTTTCAATAGTCAGGTTATTAGCTAAGATGGTTGATTGTCGAGTTTTTGGTGAAGGTTGAGGAGAGATTTACTTAAAGAAGATTATCCAATTTAAGTCATTAAGAATTTTAAAGATATTGTAGAGCATGTATGAGTATAATAATGAATGAGATAATTGAGTGAATACTCCTTGTGAATGAAATTGTATTTATAGGCTTTTGAACCATTGAATAAAAGTTGGAAAGATAATCAAAAGAAGTATGTGATACAGCTAGTTATCATGTACTTGCAAAATATGTCATTATCACACACACACATTAGAGTAGAGTTGATAGCTCTAATGGTTTATTGTTAAGTTGTTGATGGAGGTCGAGGAAAGATCTATATGTTGAAAATTCTTTAATACTCAAGTTAATAAAAACTTTACCTTATATTTGCATAAAACATTTCAATAATGTTGAGAAATTGAAATGTATTGTATTTGAATTGCTTGTATTCAAATTTCCTTCATTTTCTAAATAACTTGTTTGGACAAAGAAATTAAAATACCTTACAATTAAATTTCTTGTTTGGATCAAACAATTGAATTTCTTGTGAGATAAAATTTTATTTTAACCCTATTTATTTTAGGCTTAATAATGTTTTGAATTCATGATAAAATTGGAAACGATCTCCACGACCCAGATGGGCAAAGCCGACTCGATTATCCAGTCCAACCTGATATGTCCAAGTCATTGGTAAGACTTGGCCTCACTAGGTTGTTGGGCCCGCCAGACCCATCTAGGTTGTTGGGCCCGCCAAACCCATCTAGGTTGTTGGGCCTGTTTGTCTCAATAGGCCCACTCGACCAGTTTGAGTTGTTGGGTCGATCAGTACCGTCCAGGTCATCAGGATAGTTAGGCTCGTCTAAGTTGTCTAGCTCATCGAGCCCGTTTAGGTCGTTAGGCAATCGGGCTTGCCTAGGTCATCCGATCATTTGAACCCATATAGGTCGTCAAGTCGGTCGAGGCTATCAAGGTCGTTAGGCCCGTGTAGTTGGTCGAGCCGATAGGCCTATCTAGGTCTTTGAGTCGGTCAATGGGTTAGTGGGTCGATCAGGCTCGTTTGAGTTGTCAGGCCGGTCGGGCCTGTCTGGGTTGTCTGGCTGATCGGGCCTGTACGAGTCGTTGGGTCTACCTAACATGTCTAGGTCTTCGAGCTCGTGTGACGCTTCTAGGTCGTCCTGCCCACCTAGCCTTTGTGGGTTGTCGGGCCGACCCGACCTTTTAGGGTCATCAGGCCTGCCCGATATATCTTGGTCGTCTGATCCGTCTTGGTCGTCAAGCCTGCCAGATTCGTTTGGGTCATCGAGCCCGTTTGGCCATTTGGGTAATCGGGCCTGCCTTACCCGTTTGTGTCGTCGAGCCTGGCCGACTTGTTTGTGTTGTCGGGCCCGTTCGACCCATTTCTATTGTCGGGCCTACCTAGTACGTTTGGGTCTTCGGACCCGCTCGACCCGTTTGTATCGTCGGGCCAGCTCAGTTTGTCTAGGTCGTCAAGCGCACCCGACTTGTTTGGCTCGTCGTCTGAGAGTCTAGAGTGTGAGGTTGAGTGAGAAGAATTTCAAATTCCACCTATTTTGAGGATATTTGAATTTCTACTAATTTAACTAATTGAAATACTTCCAAAAAATGCTTGCATTTTAAATGCTTTTTAATTTCTCTATCCAAACAAAACATTTCATTACAAAAAAATCTAAATTCTTAAAAAAAATAATTACTTCATCAAAATACTCCATCCAAACACACCATTAATGAAATTGTAGAATATATGGGTATAAATAGTGAATGAGAGAATTGAACCAATACTTCATATAGCATGCATATGCTATGCATTTGTATGCTTCAATCCATAAATAAAAAACGAAAAGATAATCAAAATAAGCATGGGATATTGTTGGTTATTAAGACAAATAAATTCTTGAATATAACAATTAGCGTGTACTCCACATTCATTTACACCCCACTAGAAAAAAAACTTGATTAAATTACCTATATATTACCATTTAATTATGTGTAAGAAATTTTATGTGAAAGTATAGGTACAATTATTTTTATAGTAAGTTATGCACCAAAATACACAAAAACATCGAGTTAAAACATGTACAAAAATATAGGAACATACCATATTTCTTGTTATTTTTCTCGTGAGAGGTTTGAGACAAGGATTAGTAAAAGAAACCATCAACTAATCCTTTCAATATTAACAAGTTTCTTCCAATTTATATGTTTTAAAGGATCTCAACCAAAAGACTTCCAAAAATTGTTTATGCATTGAAATTATGTGGCTCACATTTTCTGCAACATTTCTCATTTTCGTAGTGTTTGTTACGGATGGTCCTCATTTTGACCGAATGTTTAAAATGGTTCTCATTTTCGCAATTCGTGTTTTATTTGATCCTTTTTTGTGACGCCGTTTAAATGAGTAACGAACCACTGTACAGGTGGCATTATTTGTATTACATTGCATTGGAGTGTGTTACGTGTACTGTACAGGTGTGGTAATTAACGTTAACTTTTCAATTTGGGGGAAATTTTGTAATTAGGTATTTTGAACGGTGCAATTAGGGCTTGAGTTCGATTGCAGTCGCTTTCTTCATTGTTGGAGGTGATTTCTTCATCTTCGACTTTCTTGAGCTCAGATTTGCAGAGGAAGCAACTAATACTTTCCATTTGTTCGATTCATTTCAATTTTCCAGTTAATCATCATCAACAAGGTAAGTGGGTTTAGGGTTTTCTGAGTTGTGTTTGCTCGTGGGTTAGGGTTTTCGTAATTGTATTTTGGGGTTTGTTTGTGCTTGGATTGTTGTGATGTTCTGCATGGTTTCTAAATTACTTCCATGATTTTGTGTAGTTTGTGTATGTAGGTGGGGTTCGGTGGGATATTATTTTAGTTGGTTTGTTTGTCGATTGTCGGTGTTGATAATGGTCCCCATTACAATAACAACACAAGTGAACCTTATTACTAATTGCAGCCTCTTCTCAGCAACCTTCAATGACTTCTCCAAATCATTAATCTGCCTCATTTATGTCATGATGATGACATCCCTTTCATAACATCTTCTTCACACCACCAATTGAAAAAGTTGCAGCCCACATTATTGGAACCACCACTCTGTAAATCAATAAACCAAAAACTAAAACCAATTTATTATTAACACAAAAATGAAAAGAGATTGTACACTTAATCTCACCCTGTAATTGGGACAACCCCAAAATTTTCTACCAATATTCTTTGGAGTTCTTGCCATCCTCAAAGTTGTCATCTTTTTGCAGCTACAAATCGGAGTTAATCCATTTCTCGTTGAACCACCAACATTGCACGAACTGCTACAACATGGTTGCCTCCAACGATTACAACCAGAGGTAAAGGAAGAAGATTGGGATTGTGACATACCTATATAATGGGATTGCATGGAGAAGAAGATTGGGAATGGAGGAACAAGATTGTCAAAACTCACCAACTGCCCAAACATTCCTTACCAAAATCCTAGCTCACCTATTTATCCCCAAATATCTAATTATCACACCTGTATAGTACACGCAACACACCCTAATGCAACGTAATACAAACAGTGTCACTTGTACAGTGTTTCGTTACTGATTTAAACGGTGTCACAGAAAAAGACCAAATTAAACACGAATTGCGAAAATGAGAACCATTTTAAACATTCGGTAAAAATGAGGACCATCTGCAACAAACACTATGAAAATGAGGATCATCCGCAACAAACACTACGAAAATGAGGACCAAAAAGGTATTTAAGCCTATAATCAAAAACGAAAAAGAAAAACTTAGAATTCTTGACGATAATGAGAGATTAAGAATGATTAACTAAGAGTGACTTGTATATACTTAATTTGTAATAATTGTTTGCAATAATAATAATAATAATAGAACCCTTTAAAAAAAATTAAATTTAATACTTCCTGAAAATTGGAATGAACTCATATAATAACTTCATGTCTTCATGCTAAATCTTAATAGGATAGACTTTTTTTAAACAATGGCTTTGGTAATATGGTAGAAGTGGGATTTAAGCCTAACTTAAACCCACAAAACCAACTTGTAAAATGAGTTTTATACCTCACTCATATATTATGAAATTATCTTATTTCTAATCGATGTGGGACTTCCAATACTCTATGCATCTTCTCCTTATAAAGTCCTTGTAAAGTTTACGTATTGATTACTTCAATAATTTTTTATGAAAGCATTATAGAATGTTAAAGACCTAAATTATTGATAGTCATCGTTCTTATGACTCTTCACTTGTACTAAAACAACACAATCACATGCAACTCAAAAGTTTATCGTAACCTCTTCTTCCATTAATTCGTACATACAAAAAAAAATCCAATTTCTAATCAAAAAATAGTATTTCAAATCAAGTTTAATTAAATTATACAAATTTAAGTTTATAAATTTAATTCAACATTTAACATATAAAGGTGATGTTGATGATTACCTCGGAATATATGGGACAATTGCGTTGGTGATATTACCAGCAATATCATACACCATGAACTACAAACTTTAAAGTAAATATCACATTCTGTCATAAAGAAAAAATAACGTTAGTTGTGTTGGATAAAAGTTCAAATATTTTGTAAAAATATTATTAAAGAAGTTTTAGTAAAATCTTCTTTGCTTTTACAAAGGGAGAATTCAAGTTAAACCAATGCCGTTAAATTCTCAATCAACTGAATTAAAATATGAAAAATTTACTTATTTCTCAAATTCTTATACTTCGACGAGAGAGAATAAAAATACGTACAAAATCTACAACTAGTCATCGATTTAACATGTTTAAAGTAAATTGAATCAAATGTACTATTGTTAGACAAAACTGAATGGTAACTAATAACGACATTTCCAATGTATTTATAGAAATACCAAGTTCAAAGTGACTTAAAATGGAAGAGAAGAATAGGTGTTTGAAACAGCATTTTAAAACCAGCAAAAGTAAATACAATTTTAAAGAAAATAAGATTTTCGTTATATTATTTTTGACTAAAATAAGTAATTTTATGTATAATTACATGTTTTGGGCTATTAGAATTGAATGCTTTACTAGCATTTATACCCGTGCAACGCACGCACACGGAATTTTAAAAGTTTAAAATTAGAATATATTTATTAAATTAATTTAAAATTATAAAAGGATAATTAAATTTAATAGAAATATTTTATTTTATAAAATTAAATAATTATTTTTTAATTATTTTTATCATAAAAATGTATTTAAGTTATTTTATATTTTTTTAACAAAATATATTGTATATAATTATTTTAAATAATATATTAAGAATGAGTTAATTAAAATTAAGAAATAAATTTAATTTTAAATAATTTATTGAGTAGAGAATGTAGGAAAATATAATAGTAGATTACCTTATAATAAAAATGATGAACAATATAAAAATTGTTGAGTAGACCTAATAAATATAAAAAATTAGATGATACAAAAAATGAGAATGGTAGGCGATATAAAACTACAAATAATGATAGACCGTGCATATAAATGTAAATAATATATTCTTTGAAGAAAATACAAATGTTAGACGATGTAAGGCCCACTTTTTTCTGTCCTTAATGTTTAAGGGTCTAGCCTTATCTGTTGGACCTAAGGTCGGCCCATAGGATACTCAAGACCCCTTAGAGCCACTTGTTTCCCTTCATTCTGCATTCACTTTACAAACAGCCCCTTACTCAACCTCCTTCTTCTCTCTTTTCAGAGCTTTGCTAGGGTTTGAGCTAGTTCCTCCGTTAGGTAATTGAACTCTACTCCCGAGTAAGTAGAACTTTAGACCCTTATTCCTTTTATGTTTCCCATTCTGTTTGGAAACTCTATTTTCCACTTGGAACTCAGCTGGAATCTTAGTTTCGTTCTCCTTGGTTGTTTTTCTAGTTCCGCAAGCTGCCACGTTTAGTAGTGCTCTTTTCGAGTGTTTGTGCAGTTTTGCTAGCGTTTTCCAAGTAAGGGAAGTTAGGGTTTTTCGCATTTTTGAAATATGTTGTTGTTTGACTTCTGTTTCATTATTAAAATGCTTGATTGACGTTATGCTTGCATGAGATTGAACTGGATGTGACCTTGTACTATTTTTCTTGGCTTGTATGCGCGAACAATGGAGAAACCTGATATTCTCACCCAAGCGAGCAAGTCTCGCCTAAGCGAGAGTACCAAAAACCCTCACAGGTTTTAGCTCGCATTGTCGCTCAGGCGACGAGCTCCCATTTTGAGCGAGAATTCATCTCGCTTAAGCGAGGAGGTCTCGCCTAAGCGAGAAAATGTGAAAACCTCGTTGTTCCACTACTCGAGCTCTCGCCCATGCGAAAGGAGCCCGCCTGAGCGTGAGAACCTCTCTCGCCTGAGCGAGTGCTTCCAACCTGAGCGAGAACTGTGCAGGAACGTGCTTAAGTGTTGTTTTCTTCTCTATTTTTGGTTGATGGTCACATGATTGACTGGATTACCCTATTTTAAGCATGAAGTGTGTGAATATGCATGTATTAAATGATTTATGGGCTGAAATTGATGAGTTTGGTATGAATATGCGTATGAAACATGATTGGGTTGTTGGTTGTTTATTGGCATGAGATTGGTATACATGATAAATCTATGGTTGGTTGGTGAGACATGGCTATGGTATGGGTTGGACGTAATTTCATGAACCTCTTGGTGAGACCTCATGGTGGTGTCGTATGTGATGGACGTAATTTCATGAACCTCTTGGTGAGATCTCATGGTGGTGCCTTATGTGATGGACGTAATTTTACGAACCTCTTAGTAAGGTTTTGTGGTGGTGTCTTAGTGTATATAATTAGGTAAGGATTCAAGTAAGGATTGCATCCTGAAACTCTAAAGAGTCAGTTAGTCTCACGTAGAGCGGACTGACTCAAGTGGTGAGAGTAGCAGGAGGCCCTAGTCTTTGGTAGGATAATGACCTTAGATGTTTGAAGGCTAACCTTGTGCGTGATAGGGTGAAACCCATTGGCAATGGCTTTGCAAAGCAGTAGAGGCCACCACAAGTGCAAGCATCCAGTGAATCTAACGGATTATATGTATCTGGATAAATTGGGTCTCAGAGTCTTGTTGTTTACTATCACATGCTTGATTGATTTTATATGTTCTTGACTTTTAAATTGTATGCTTAATTGTATGATAAAACCTTTTTACTCTAGCTTACCCTTCTTGCTTGTGTTTGTCTTCTTGTGTGGTTTTCCTTTTTGCAATGATCACCAAATCCCTTGGTGTGAGTAGATATGAAAACTCCTGGTGATCGTAGTGACGGAGGAAATGTTGCAGCTTAGTTGGGCAGGGATTGGTGTTAGGCTCACTATTGAGCCCATGTTTGAAGAGTTTTTATTGTTTTGTAATCCCTTGCTTACGAGCAAGTTTTTGGACATTTGTTGAACCTTTTAATTCTGTTCATAACATCTTGGTGTGCCTAGTTTTTCTTCTAGTATATTCATGGATAATTGTAATGCTTGACGCTTAAACTCCATGGCATTGCTCTTTATATTATATTGTATGTGATATTTCATTTAATTAAGTTTATATATTAAACGGGATGTTACAGACGATGTAAACAAAATATAAATAGTAAATGATCAAAAAATTACAAAATGTAGACCATGCAAAAAAAATATAAAGAGTATGTTGGTAGGGGGAGTTAATTCACCTATGAATGAAGCATGGTTTTGATGATGTCTGCTGGATTAGGGTAGAACATAGACTTGGTCTAGTTAGGTCATGTATTAGGCTAGTAGTTTATCTTTATCAGTTGTATGTTAGGCCTGCTTTGAGCTACATTGGACCATTACACTCTTGCTGGTGCAAACATGAATGGCTAGCTGTTTAACTAATAGATTAGTTGTGAGTATGGCACTAAGGAAGTGAAAATATGCTCACGAAAATCGATTAGGTAAACTGTTAATCAATTAAACAACAACAGAAAACTCTGTATAAAAGCTGGTTTTAAAATTTGTTTTGGGGTCTGGAGAAAATTGAAAATCACACAGTTTTCCTTCTGAGAGAGAGCCTTCTAAGAGTCATTGAACATTCTGGAAGATCATTCAAGTGCAAATCCAAGAAGATTGAGAGTTGATTCTACCATGATGGGTCTTGCTTGAATCAAGGAGCATATTGTCAAATCTGCACAACATAGGTGTATTTGTTTCTTGATTCTGTTTATTGTATTTCTGATTATAGTGCTTCAGTGTGTGAAGTGTAGGCCTAGGTGCAATTGCGTGGATGCATTGCCCCTAGGGGGAGTTCTTGATTGGCAAATCAAGTTCTTGGGATTTAGGGTCTAGAATTATATAGGTGTGCTTGTAATTCTTGGATCCTATCTGTGTTAGTGGAATCCTCCTAAGTGAGTTACTTAGGATAAGACTGGATGTAGATTCATCTTGAATTGAACCAGTATAAATTGTTATGTTTTGTTTCTTTCTCTTCTCTCATAATCTTTCTTGATTGAGTTAAAACAATCCATTAACCCAGAACTGTGAAATTGATTAATTGAGCTTTAAAACCTAAATATTTATTCAAGATTCATCTTAATTCAGATAAAAGCCTATTAATCAATTCATATCCCTTTGTGGTTAAGATAATTAGACAGATCTATTTTTAACAATTGGCACCAGAGCTGGTTAATCGCACGATAATCGATTAGAAAGATCCTGATATGTCTAATACATCTCAAACATTTGCTGAAGGGGCATCCATCAACAGGCCACCTCTATTTGCTGGTGAAAACTACCCTTTTTGGAAAATTAGAATGAAATTTTTTCTTGAATCAGTGGACAAAGGGGTATGGGATGCTATGGTGAATGGACCTTTTAAACCAATTAAGATAGTGGAAGGAAAAACTGTTCTTAAAGAGTTCTCACATTGGACTCTTGATGAAAATAAGAGGGCACACTATGATGTTAGAGCCAAAAATATTATATCTTATGCACTAACTTTGGATGAATTTTACAGGGTATCCGTGTGTGAATCAGCCAAAGAAATGTGGGATGTCTTGGAAGTAACTCATGAGGGCACGAATGAAGTTAAAAGGGCAAGGAAGAACACTCTCATTCAAGAGTATGAGATGTTCAGGATGAAGTCTGGAGAAAGCATTTGTGATGTGCAGAAAAGATTTACACATATAGTAAATCACCTCCTAGCTCTTGGCAAGACTTTTGACAAAGAGGAACTCAATATCAAAATTTTGAAGAGCTTAAATAGGATATGGCAGCCCAAAGTCACTGCAATTTCAGAATCCAGAGATCTCACTAGCATGAACATGGCCACACTCTTTGGGAAACTAAGGGAACATGAACTAGAGCTTGGAAGACTCAAGGAAGAAGAGGATGGAGAAAAGAGGCACACAATAGCCTTGAAGAGTGCTGTAAAATCTGCAGCAAAACTGAAGAAAGCAGAATCTGCAAATGACTCTAATGATGATTATAACTTTGACAGTGAAGCTTTGAGACTAATGGTAAAGGGGTTCTCAAAATTTCTAAAGTACAAGAACAAATCTAACAGTAATTCTGCAGAAATTAAAAGATCCTCTAGGAAGCAAGAAAAACATGTTCCAACCTACTATGAGTGTGGAAAAATGGGACACATCAAACCTGAATGCCCTATCCTCAAGCTGAAGCAAAAACTAAAAGAGAAAGGTGAGGCAGATAAGCACAAGAAGAAAAGGAAAGCTTACAATAGTGACTATAGCTCATCCAGTGAATCTGATGGAAGCATTGAGGAAGAGACCAACCTCTGTCTTATGGCTGGAACAAGCTCTTCTAAGAGCAATGTGAGTAGTTTCAACTCCAATGATGATGAAAATAACTACTATGAATTACTTGATGCTTTTAATGAATTGCATAAGGAAGCCACAAAATTGCAAAAGTCAAATAATTAGCGTAGAGGAGAAATTAAATGGCTTGAAGGTAGAGTAAAGCAACTAGAAGAGGAAAATGAAAATATGATAACAAGTCTTGAAAAACTAGAGAAATCTAAGAAACACTCTAGGTCCAAAGATGACACAAGCTCTCCCAATGTGAAAAATACCCAGGACAGCTAGAAAAGATAGATTACCTAATGAAAACTCTCTCAAAATTCACTTTGGGAAGATCAAACCTTGATGCAGTGTTAAGATCTCAAAGGAGTGTGCTTAATAAAGAGGGAATAGGTTACAGTGGCAAATCTAATCCATTAGGCACCAGAAATTTTCTAAATATGAGTAAACCAACATCTGTCATTTGCTCCTACTGTTCTGAACTTGGTCATGCATCAAATTCCTGCTATTTTAAAAATTGTGGGGTTCCTAAAGGAGAGTACAAATGGGTACCTAAAGGAACACCTCAAACCACTAACATGAAAGGACTTAAGTTCAATTGGGTACCTGCATCTTCTCTTTAATCTTTGTTTCAGGTGTGTCTTGATGCAAGGAAAATAATGTAGCTTCTATATAATGGATGCTCAAGACACATGAAAGGAGATGTGAAGAACTTCTGCAGGATATCTTACAAAGCCAATTGATGGTCATGTTACAAGAGGTGATAATAACAAAGGTCAAATTTTAGGCATTGCCAAGGTGAAAAGTTCCTCTTCTATTGTGATCAAGTATAATTGTTGGTTGAAGTACTCCTATATTTTAAATTTACCGCATGTTTGTTCACTAAAAAGGAAGTAAAATGTGCATTTTTTCATATTTCTGCATAAATTAATCCATTAGGTAATTCTCTAATGGATTATCGTTTTTTCTGCTATGGCTAATTTGTTTCTGAACACTACATAATTCATTAGATTAGTCATCTGCTAGTATTGTAATCCTTAACTGCCTGTATGCACTTTGATATTCCTGCTGTTGGATCTGTTTATCCATCCCATTGGTCTTGGTTTCTATTTGCTCTATACTTCCATAAATTTCTGCACTACTAATTTAAACTAATATTGCAATTGCGTGGATGCATTGCCCCTAGGGGGAGTTCTTGATTGGCAAATCAAGTTCTTGGGATTTAGGGTCTAGAATTATATAGGTGTGTGCTTGTAATTCTTGGATCCTATTTGTGTTAGTGAAATCCTTCTAAGTGAGTTACTTAGGAGAAGACTGAATGTAGATTCATCTTGAATCGAACCAGTATAAATTGTTATGTTTTGTTTCTTTCTCTTCTCTCATAATCTTTCTTGATTGAGTTAAAACAGTCCATTAACCCAGAACTGTGAAATTGATTAATTGACCTTTAAAACCTAAAGATTTATTCAAGATTCATCTTAAATCAGATAAAAGTCTATTAATCAATTCAGATTCCTTTGTGGTTAAGATAATTAGACAGATCTGTTTTTAACAGAGTATACTCTACAAAAAAAGTTAGATATCTAGTGGACTCATCTATTGGAGTAATTCTTCCATAGTTTTTTTTTATTTATTTTGAATTTCAAATTTAAATTTTCTTACCATATTTTTATTGTTTTTTTTAATGTTTCGAATTTCAAATTCAAACTTTATTAATTCATATTTTGAATTTCAAATTTTGTAATATGTAACTTAATTCAAACTTCATTAGCGATTTTTATATCTTTAAAAGTTTTAAAAATTTATATTTTTTATTTTATAATAATACATTGATATCTATATCATAAAAATTATTTTTTAAATTTTTGTTTAAACTTTTGTGAAATTTCAAAAATATGTGAAAATTGTTCAAAAATATTTAAAAATTCATTAAAAAAGCTTTAATGTTTTACAATATTTTTAGATGCTGAATTTTAAATTTAATCTTTCATATCATTTTTTTCCAATTTTTGCTATTTTAAATTTTAAATTTTAAATTTGTTACCATATGTTTTAAATTTTAAATTTTCTGCACTGTTAACAATATAAATGTTAATTAAAAAAATCATTACTATTTTGTATAATTTAAATTTCAAATTGTAACTTAATTTTTAAAATCATTATAAAGATATAACTTATCTCTTTTTTTTCTCTATTTAATAATAAAAAAGTGATTCTATAATAATATTTAAAAAATAAAATAAATAGACAAAAATCAATCGGAATATCTATAATTTAAATAGAAAATTATATATATATATATATATATATATATATATATATACTATTTATTTATTTTTATATTTTTTTTTATATATAATATAATATAAAATAAATCATTTTAATAAGATAATAAATTTTTATAACTATAAGTATCATATTTATATATTAAATTAGATCTATTTTTTATTTATTTGGCAAAGTTTGAATTTTATTTTTGTTTTGACTTTGAATTTCAAATTAAAATTTTGTTGTTGTTATAAAATAAAGGTAATAAGAGAGACAAAGGAGAGGAAGAATAGAGAATGAGAGAGTAGGGAGCAACTTCTGTTTTTATGTGTGTCTAATTACTGATAGGACGAGTCCTATTTATAGGTACAA
>Ga0214544_1008877_pt1 | contig 16313 bp, 4 predicted proteins | sample CNSS3metaG_FD_160074 | JGI IMG/M metagenome (GOLD analysis project Ga0214544, IMG submission 160074) | Root nodule microbial communities from cowpea collected in UCLA plant growth center, Los Angeles, California, USA - CNSS3 | ecosystem: Host-associated > Plants > Roots > Nodule | place: USA...
TATAAAATAGTGAAAACCATAAATACAAAACTAACATGTGCAAGTTTTTAAAGGTCGTAATTTTTATTTAATCTTCCAAAGACATGATGTTTTAAGACATCTCAAAATTTAGTTATCATCAAATGACAGTCCAAATCCAAAATATTTAAATGAATATTTAAAGTTTGAACATATATTACGAAACACAAATATGATATTTATACATTAAAAATCGTATAATTCTTAACAATTTGTCCGATAACTTCCAACAACTTTTACTATTATTTTCAAAGAAATGTAATTATTTTTGTTGAGTGAGGAACCCTACATTTGAAGCCAAAATTATTAAATCATGGGTAAAATGAGAATAAAGAAAAAATGATAAATAAGAACCTGCAACACGTAAGAAGCTTCGTAGGGTTGATGGTCACATCAAGACCCTGAAACCATGTGCGACGTTAAATTGATTTCGCATCAAAGGCCCATATATGTTTGTCCTATATTTTAGAGTCTCACTTCTTAAAGCTTCCATTCAAAGTCTTCAAACTTCAAATCACAATTAGTTTATTATTTTATCATTCCCACTTTTCTTTATTTAAATTTAACATCTATTTCATGAAATTAGCTTTTAAATAATATAATTAATTATTTTATCTTTTTTATTTCATTTTATTTTCATTAAACAATGAAATGGAATCTTTGTTCCCGTCATTATAAAATAACAGGTTATTTCATCTCATTCAAATTCGTCCGTATTCTATATCTTATCTCTTTCAATCTTTGCAATCATCACATAATCCAAACATTTTTCTAACATTTTTAAAGAAATACTTACTATGTTATTTATCTAAATAAGAATGCCACTAAAAGAAATCAATCTCCTCCAAAATATTTAACTCGACCAACGTAAAAATATTAACTCAAACATAAATACTTGCAAACAAAATAATCCCAACTTAATCACTTTTCTATTATTATTATTATTATTATTATTATCATTATAAGACCTTAATAAGTTCCTTTTAAGTCATGAAGTTGGTTTTCAACTCAATCTCTAACTATATATTTTGCCTTCTTTATAATCTTTATTTTTCAGGTATATATTTAATTTTTTTCAAACACTTGTTTTTTAATCACTTCTCATTCATTAAAGAAGTATAATGCAATTACCCTCTCTAGTTTATATAGTCTAATTTAGTTTAATATCTAGTTGATAAGAGATGTTTAACAAATTCTTTTACAATGAGATTTAAACATAAAATTAAATGTTTATGGATAATTAGACAGTAGTCTAATAATCATTAATACAATAAATTTAACAAATTTCACTAAAAATAAATATAAATTAGATATTTATAGGTGATACAATAATCGGTAATTCAATAAATTTTACTAAAAATAAATTTCAATAGTATATCAACACATCTCTCATATTCTTAAGAAGTTAATTTAAGTTTAATTTAACTTTATAAAACTGGCTTGTAAGATAAAATTTATATTTGTTTCTATAATATAAATTCATCTTATTTTCGGTCATTGTAGATCTTTAACACATTCCTTTAAACCAAATCATGTATATCTTGAGTCTTGAATTAGATATTTAATTAGTGATTAACTCAACAAATAATGTTTGTTAGAATAGATTCACGAGAACTCGGTATAAAATTAACTTTTAAAAGATATTTACTCTCATTTATATATTCTATAAATTTGTCTTTTATTTATTTAATGTAAAATGTCCAACAAATATCCCGAAAATATGAAAGATAAAATTTGAAAGAAAACAAAGAACAAAGTAATGACAAAGATTAGACACGTGAAGCAAGGAGTTGTGTTGAGGAAGCCATGTAGGATTATTGGGTTGCATTGGCACATTGATTAGGGTTCATTGATGAGTCTCACACATCCACAACGGTGCTAGGGCATCTTCATCTCTCTTCTCATTAAATCCAAAGGGAGGAATGGGTGCACAGTGACACGTAAGCCATGGAAACTTGAAAAGTGACCCTATCACCGACGAACCAGATCTTCCAAATCTTCCACGTCACCATATTGTTCAACCACAAGTTACCAACCTGCATGCCAAGACATGTGAACGTGCCACCAAGATCGCAGCCCCACGTTGTTTTGTGTTAGCCACGTGATGCTTTTTCCCTCCCACACTTTTTTCTCTCTTCTTCCATCTTCTTATTCATTTCTATTTCCATTCAATCTTCTTAAACATAGAAACAAAAGAAAAAAGTGCACCAAACATCTACATACACACCAAAACTTATTACTATATCTATGGAACACCTAATATTTTATTAGAGTTGACTTAATTCATAAGATTCAAATCGTAATAGATATTTACTTTGTATTGCATACCAAGTTTAGTCGAAGCTTTTCACATCTTTTACTACAATGAGACAACTTTCCATGGCACTAAAAACACTAAAGTTTTGTTTGGTTGACTTTGCATTTATGGTCTTTCGATCGAGTAAATAATCGGAAAGACACAATGACAATTACATATATGTGTTTTTTTTTTTTTTTGTTTTTCAGATTCTTTTGGAGTCAATGTAAAAATAGATTCGTTAATTTTCTTTTTATAAAATAGGGTAAAGTCGTCAAGATACAAGACGACATTACAAGTGAAGTCGTCTTGTATCATGCTGGTTTCCTTTTTTTTTTTTGAAAAAAAAATCGACCTCATGAAGGTCGGTTTCAACGTTATGAAAAAAGTAAAGTTGTCAGTATGTATGACGATTTCACTTCAGTTATTGTCTTGAATATGAGTTTCTACAAAACGAAAGAACTTGCTTGAGAGATTTTGTTTATCGTTATATAACATCATATCAATTCTCCCAAGAGTACCTTCTTGATTGCTTAGATAGAGTGCAACAAGATTGCTTCCTTACATTTTTCTCAATACATCTGCAACTTCCTTGCACTTTCTCAATTGCATATATTAAGGCTCTTTGAAAAAGTATTTCTTTTTAGTAAAAAAACAAAATCCCTTTGCACGTTTGAAAAAGAAAAAATAAAAAAATTGAAATGAAGTCATCATGCGTTTTGACGACTTCACTTTTTCCATTCAACTGAAACCGGCCTCCATCAGTTCGACTTTGCTTTTTCAAAAAAAGAAAAAGAAAACCGGTTGAATACATGACAACTTCACTTGTAATGTCGTCTTATATCCTGATGACTTCACCCTATTTTGCAAAAAAAAAAAAAAAAATTCAACAGAAGTATTTTTACAATTTTAACTTTAAAGGGACTCTAAAATACAAAAAAACAGTTCAACTCAATATAGAAAATTAACACCATTTCAATCTAAAATTTTGAAATAATGAATTTATAGATTTTTATTTATATAAGACTATTTCAATATAAAATTTTAAAATAATGAATTTATAGATTTTTTTATATAGTGTTTAACTATTTTTATTTTTATTCAACATATAGATATAGACTTACATTTAGATTGTTAACCGTATGATCTCTTTTAGATCTTCCGTAACGATACTGTTTTTCTTACTACTATATAGCAAAGAACATTTTCCAGCTTCGGTCTTAAGAACATGACTTTGTTCTCAATTTGATTGATTGTGTAATCTTTCTTACCATCATCTAACTTTGTTTCTCCTTTTGGCTACGACAACTTTAGATTCTTAGGGTCTAATTGGAAGAGACCTAACATTATACTAAAGGGTGGTGAAATGTCTCAAATTGTATGATTTGGTATCATCAAATACACTTGATAATTAATACCAATAAAATATTTTTCTGTTAAAAAGTATGAGTAATGTAAATCTAATGTTTTATTAGAAAAATTCAACCACGTATTTCTTAAAGAAAATTAATACATAGAGACAGATACGTTGATTTCACAAATAAAAATTATTAGATGTAGTTCTATTATTCACTTTATCTTTTCTCGTGCTGTAGTTACCGACAGATTCGTTGATTTCACAAATAAAAATTAGAAACTTCTAGCCAATGTTATTGGTGAATGCCAAGAACTAAGCACAAGGAAGAGCAATTAATCTATTTTATTCCCTAGATAAAAATAAATCATAATTAGGGAACATTAGTTCTTTACACATTTTCAAGCATATCCCATCGGTAATTGGTAAAATATTAGTTATAATACATCTCCAATTAATAATAAAATAATTAATTATACAAATATAAAATGGTGTTTTTAAAGTTTGACTTTTGATGTTTGAACATACGAGCCAGCTGCCAAAATATGCTCTTTGGAATCAAAAACCTTAGTTCTGGTTTACGTCTAATATGTTATATATATATATATATATATATAACAAATATAGATTTTTCTTAAATTAAATAACTTTTTTTAATCACCGGAAAATATTAAACACAAACTTTGACAACATGAATAATGATTTGTTGGACTTCAAGTCTATCAAATTGTAAGAATTAAGATAAAGTACACTTTATTATTTTAACTGAGGCCAAAAGGTTAACATTTCTTGTATTTCAAGAGTGTAAGATCTATAAGCCTTCTTTTTAATGTGTTAATGTGTTAATGTAACTTATACTTTTCTTCTAATGCGATTTTATAGTCTTTTGTACGGTTATACTGTTAGAATAAAAGTTTTTTATATAGAATATTTTCAACGTTTTATATTGCTTACGAAATTGATATAAATAGGTAAAAATTAAAGATTTTTTCAACATTAATTGTTATACAAACTACACAACATCTATGCTTCGTTTATAAAAGAAAAAACACTAAATATAATTTTTTTTTATATTTGTCAACTAAATCAAGTCTAAAATTTCTTCAAATAAGTAATACTAATTAAAATTCAACAACAATTCAACTTATATTTGTCATTGTCACCATCTAGTTTAAATCAAACTTAAAGGATATATGATAACTAAACACTATATATGTTTTTGAGAAATGTCTATGCGTGGATCGCTATATAAATTTGAGAAATAGCTTTTAATTAAAATAAATTAATAATATCACTAATTTTAAAATGTGGAAATTCAACCCACACAAAAAAATGTACGGAGATTAAATATTCCTTAAACTTTTAATGTTAGACTACAAGGTGATCAAAATTTACAATAATCAATATTTTATACATGGAAGACACATAAAGTTAGGTGTGGATGCATAGATTCCTCCTTTTCTTCAAACGAGACACGTAATTATTATTGAGAATAGTTTATTTTGCTAAATACCCCCAAACACGTGGTGGTTACTTCAATCACATTTATGAGTTGGCCAAACACAAGTTACACCTTTTTCTAGGTTAACAAATTTTATTTAAATAGAAAAAAAGAGCAATTTTGAATGAACCAATTGTAAAAGTGCATTAATTTAATTACTCATCCTATTGAAAATTACATTTGATTATTCTCCACGCAAAAACCTGTACTTTAGGGTCCAAAATTTCCGTACCAAATCATATGAGAAAGAAAAATGTCCATATTTATAACATGGCGAAGAGAGAGATGTGTATATTTATAATGTGTAACCACCTTTGATGAATGATAAGATACATCGTCGGTGATATAACCACACACTATAATCAATCGACAACTGCATGTATGCATCAAACATACTAACATGCAATTGGTTTCTACAATTGACTTTCAATTAATTTCAAGCCAATTTTTTTTTTCTAAATTGACCTTCTGGTTCCCTTTGACTTTGTGTTTGCATTATATATTATTATTAGTGTCCCATTACTTGATTATGTATGCTTCCCCACTAAGTAATCATCTTCATTAGTGTTCATAATAATTAGTTCATTAAAGAATTATAATTTAGTTCATATTGACAGATTAATTATGATGGCTTATCACTTAATTACACGGAGAAGAATTCCATTTGAAGAAATTTTTTTTTTTTTTTGTGAGAAACAAAAAAAATATTAAATAGCGATGAATAAGTTGTCTTCAACTATATACTTAGTATTATATATACATCAAAAAGAAAAATTAATAATTGTTTTATCCTACAAGGACATACATACGTACAAATTTGTTTTCACAACATTGTTCTTACCATAAACATTTCATCACTATTTTTAGAGGGAACTTACCCTCTTCATGTGATGTACTAAAAAAATTCAATCTAGTGAATGAAAATTATCTATAAAAAAATTCATTATAACTATATTCCCCTTTCAAATTTGGATTTTGGGAGTATGACTATGGCACAAAACCAAATATCTATAACACATGCTTTCCAATTGGACTCTACTGCTGTCTGAACCATAAGGTAGAAAACATATCACATCTAAACTTAACCAAAGTATTACTAGGATTTTTCATATATCACATCTAAATTTGTTATAAACTTTTGTAAGAAAAAACTTTTTTTTTCTAAAAATTTTAATTATCAGTAATTTGTTTATAAATAATTATTTTTTATAAAATTATAAAATTCACAAATATTTTCTATAATCATTTATAAGTATTTGTAAAAAAATTGATAAAAAGTTCTTCTAAATTACTATTTATAACAAAATTTATAAGTATTTTTTAAAAAAAAATAAAAAAAATAGTAGAAAATGTGTATTTTTTAGTAGTGAAATAAATGAGTGTTCATCCTCCTTGTACACAACCTAAGAAAAGATGAATAATAGTATACCACTAATAGACAATGTATTCCATGATTGATTATTAAACACCATAAAAAAACTTATACTATCAATACTTTCAGGCACATAATAGGACACAAAAATCAGTTACACTAGGAAAAAATTACTCTAGTACATTTATTGGTGATCTAGCCCAAGCCTTAAGTTGTACTAAGCTAAATACTACCTTTGCATCTAATTTTGAGTTCTTGAAGATAATATTGTTCTGATGACACCAAATGTCCCAAATCATAGTCACCTACATGCATTTCCAAATTCTACTTTGTGTAGCACTCAACCCAAATGAGGAGACAAAAAAAAAAAAAAAAAAGAAGCCTGAGCACCCAAAATTTTCTCTCAAGTGGGTTAGGGACATGATCAATGTGGACTAGACCTCACTACAAACTTTAAATAACTTTTAAAAGCAACACTTTCAACTTAGATCAAAGGTCAAGAAGAGCTATCTCAGACTAAAGGTCAAGACAATCCAGAGTGAGTAGAAGATCGAGACTTGTCAACCTGAGTTGAAAGTTGAAAAGGCCCATCGGGGCAAAAGGTCAAGACGGGTCAGCCTTAACCGAAGGTTGAGACAGACCTACATGAGCCAACACAGGTCCGAAGTTGAAACAGATTGACTAAGACTTAAGGTTGAAATGACTATCACAGGCTAAAGGTCGAGTATGGCTAAACTAGATCGAAGGTCGAGATAAGGTAGTCCGATTCAAAGGTCAAGACGGACCAGTTTGGGAAGAAGGTCAAGATGGGTCGGCTTGTGCCAAAGGACGGGTCGAGTTGGGTTGGGTCAAAGGTCGAGATAGGTCTATTAGGGTCGAAGGTCGAGACGATCAACACGAGCTGAGGTTGAGATGAGCCTAGTCGGGTCGAAGGTCATGACAACTCGGTTCAGATAGAAGGTCAAGACGGGTTGGTCAAGGTCGAAGGTCAAGCGGGTCGACCCATTCCAAAGTCGAGGAGGGTAAGGCTGAACCGAAGATTGGTACAGGCCGACTAGGTCGAAGGATGAGATAGGTCAATCTAGGCCGAAGGTCGAGCAGTCGAGTCAGGTCAAAGGTTGAGATAGGCAGGATCGGGTTGGTGGTCAAGACAAAGTAGGTTGGGTTGAAGGTCAAGATGGAATGGGTTAGACCGAAGGTCAAGATGTCCAACACAGGCTGAAGATCGAAATAGGTCGACCTAAGCCGAAGGTTGAGACAAGTCTGCCCAAATTGAAGATTTAGATGGGTCAGCCTAGCTGAAGGTAAAGACAAGTCGACCTAGACCGAAGCTAAACACGAGCTAGCTTGGGTCGAAGGACGAGACAGGCCAGCACACGCTGAAAGGCCAGGCTTGGTCGAAGGTCGAGACGGGTTAGACCAAATGTCGAGACTGTCATAGGTCGAGACGAGTCGATCCATGCCGAAGATCAAGATATGTTGACGCGTGTCAGAGGTCGAGATAGACTGGCCTTGGATGAAATTCGTGACGAGACGTCTCGAACTAAAGGTCGTGAGGGATTGACATAGACAGATGGGCATGACAAGTCGTTCCTCGTCGAATGTCGAGGTAGGCTAGATTGGGATGAAGGTTGTGACGAGTCTACTCGAGCAGAAAGTCGAGACAGACTGATCCGAAATAAAGTTGGGACAACCAAGCTCCGCCCGAAAGTCTATTTGAGGTGAAGTTTTGGCTTTCATATTGATGGTTGCTTATATTTTTATTAATATATTTAAAATTATTAATACTTTTTCATGTTAAAAAGAAAAACAAGCGTTAAGCAAGTCCCATAGGGTTTTTTTTTTTTGGGATTTTGGCTGTCTAAATTTTTCCAATGTGGGGCATTCGGCTCCTGTAGTCTTTTTGGCTCCGGTCCCTATAGGTGAAGATCAAACTATGTAAAATTGATGAAATTGGCAGCTCTAGTGAAAAATTGTGCCGATGGTAGAACCTTATTTTTCTAAATAATATTAAATAGATAGTCGTCCTCTCTTATGGTTGTATTGTGAAGGCTTCTATATGTTGATTTGATTGTGTATACTTGGGCTTCCTCGCCCTTCCATTTCCCAAGAGGATCGTCTTCCACCTCTCGCATTCAACCATTGGCATCTCCAAGCCAAATTTCATTTCCACTGCTCTTTAGACCAAAATCTAACCTCACCTAATGTGACTTCTTTTATAAAGGAACTCAAGTAGAGTCTAAGGAATTTCTCCTTTAGCCAACTTTTTCCCTAATCAAATATATTTCCAAAACCTAATTTTATTTCCCGTACTTCTCCCACACACCCTCCTAATATCCCTCCACCACAACGAATCCATAAATGCAATCATTCTTACAATAAATGTATATGGCAGAGATTTAGATAATAATAATTTTCTTAGAATAACAGAAGAATTCACTTGAGTGTCTACAATGAAGGAAGAATAATAAAATATATTTTTGTTTTCATGAAAGTGTTGATAGAATTAGGATTGGCTACGTGTTTTGAATGCATGAGTTTAAGATAAGCTTATCAAAGGTTTTTGGTCGTATGTCTTGATTCGCCTTATCAGGTTCATTTGATGTTGCCTGGAAGTTATGGTGAATCAAGTTTCGAAAACTTGAAGAAAAGCATGCATTCCAAACTATAGATTCCCTGTATTGTGATGACGATATTGTTGGCATCTCTTGCAACTTGTATGCAACTTGACCAACCACACCACACAACTTGATTTTTCGCCACTTAAATAACCCAATAGGAAATTATTCTTTTATAAAACAACATTCCCTTTACTTTAAACTATCGCAATTTTGTTATCATTTAAGTAAATGTTTATGTTTAGTAAAAAAAAGAAAAATACATAAATAAATGAAATTAATGGAATGAAGTAAGTCTAATTACAAACAAAAATAACACAAAATAAAGAAAAGTTATTAGTGAATTTTTTTTTAAAAATATGAATTGAGACACATACGTTATTATTTTAAAATAAAATGTTTTTGTTATAAAAGAAAATAATACATATTTCTCTTATAAAATAACAATCCATCAAAACAATGAATATATCTAAATCCTGTAAGCATCAATAGATTTTTAAAAATGAATAATATAGAATAAAAGATTAAAAATATTTGTAAGAATTACTGTATTTGATGTTGTCTTATATATGTTACTTTAAATATGTTGGATTTATACAAAAAAAATGAATAATTATTAATAAATCTAATTAATAGTAGTATCATTAATCGTTTAATCATTGCCAAGTATCCCCTGAAGATTATCAGTTCATATATATATATATATATATATATATATATATATATATATATATATATATATATATATATATATATATATATAGTGTTATACAAATTCATTTGAAAATAATAGTAAATACATTATTGGTCTATCACATAGTATTTTACACATTTATTCACTCTAAATAGACTAATAATTTTTTTCCCTTATCATACACATGAATGTTCATGTTGGTGTTGAGTAGTTCGGTTAAACAAACACATCAAAAGGTGTGAAAACAATTTGTTAAATATTATATAGAAGAAAAGAAGACGAAGCAAATCTTGATGAAAAAGACAAGATGAATGAGAAGAAAGAAGCATGTGTGAAGCTCTGAATAAAAGGAGACAACAGCCACCGTTTGAGAGTTGAAATTTATGGTATTTATGATGGGTTTGTGTTGTGGAATGAATTGACGGAGGAGTAGTGAATTGGGATTAGGACGTTGCATGTGCTTTCTCTCTTCTCCGCATACAAATATTTAAGGAATTGATGCAATGTTTGTGACTGTTTGGGCCACTTCCTATTTTCTTTATTCCAACGGTATTCAATTCCATTAACTTTCAATATATCAGGAATGAAAAAGTGTATCAAATGCACCATATCTTCAATAATTTTCTTTTATGTATTTTTTTTTTCTTTAAATCTCATGCTCATGGGTTTAATTAAGTTTTGAGTTTTTATAAATTTAAAAATTTTTAATCGAGTTTCTATTCACTATTTTAATTGAGTATCTACAATAGATTTCACTATTAACTATTGAATATAACGCGACATTTATTTTAATCACTAAATTTTAATATAAACATAAGTATTTAATTTTGTAAAAATATTTGTACTTAATTAGTTTTAATTATATAAAATAATAAATTAAAAAATATACTTCAATTATTAAAAAAAATGGGGTAAAATTGAACCAAAGACACAAAAGTGGGAATTAAATTGAAACAATGAGGTATATATGGGTACTAAATTAAAATCAGTACAATGACATTTGCCACGTGACATTATCTTATCATGTGGCACTAACATTACCATGTGTCACAACATGGACTTGACACATGGCAACCAAAAATATTTGCAAAAAAAAAATTAAAATTTAGAAAAATAAAGAAAACCAGAGAGTGACATGTTGCATGCCGTTAACGGCGTTAATTTTTTTTTTTCTGAAAGGAACCTAATTGAGACACTTTTTTAAAAGTGGGAACGCAATTAATACTTTTTTCCCTCGGGTACCAAATTAACACATTCCTACCAAAGTGATATCATCCGAGTAATTAAACCTTAAATATACTAACTAAAATAAATATTATAAAATAAATAAAATAAAATTTGATTTAATTGATGTTATTCTTATTTATTTTTAATATTTGTATTTATTTAACACTAATTTTATTTATCTTTTTGTTTATTTCAGTTAGTAATGTCTAAGTGTTATGTGAAAAACGACAAGTGCACCGATTACACGTAGCAAGTAATAAATATCGTTATCTCCACATGGACTTGTGCAACACATGACAACTCTCACAATTCACAACTTAATTAGACTCATAAAAACATTAAAAAACTCTTTTTGGTATTTTATCAAAAGGTTGGTGTTCAACAAAATTTTAACATAAAATATTTACAATTGTCAAAACTGTATTTCATTCACTTCATTCTCATTCATTCACAAACATCTCAATTCCATATTCGTCAAAATCAACTCACAATATTACTCAAATCCTATTCCTAGTGACTTTGAGCTTATGATAACTCATCAAGTTTCAATTCCTTGATCCTCAACAAGTGAAATCATGCATTAAGTTCAAGAGTCTTAAGATTACTAATGAATCATGTTCTATCTCTAGATACAAGATCCATTAGGTATTCAATTTTAGTTTTATGTTCAAAAGACATTTTTCAACACCTCAAGAACAAAAAATCATGCGTGGGTGGCCAAAACAAAGTAAGCATTAAGCATGGAAATCAAATACTAACATAGAAATGAAAAAGCATGTGGATTAACATCACACAATACACAAGAATTAAGTTCATTACATCTAATATCAACAAATAGGTTTAGCTCTCCATGGTGGAGAACCTAGGTTTCACAAATTGAAGAGATAGGAAAGAAATGGAAACCAAAGAGAAGATGCAAGCCCTTTCTTAAGGTTCTTGACAACTGCTCCATGCTCCAATTACGCCTCCCATTCGTGTCTCCATCTCCAATTCACAACCATTTTCCTCTTCAACTCCAAAAAGGGGGGAAAACCACCATGAATGGAGGGAGAAGACCCAAGGAGGATTGGGAGAGATTCCAAACACTCTTAGCAACCTCCAAGAGGATCTCCAAGCACCCAAAAGTGTTTCTTTATCATAAAAAATGAGGAATGGTCCAAACCCTCGCGAGAAACCATATTAAAAACCCATTTTTTGACATGTCAACGACGCCACTGCTCACCCTTGTCTCAGCCGCGCTCAGCGCCAGGTTTTACTAATTGAATGACGCTCAGCCCCAATTTCCACCACTCAACCTTATGGCTCTCAACCCCAATTCGCTACCGCTCAACCTTGTGGCGCTCAACTTCAGTTTTTCACTACTCAACCTTGGGCAATTTGACAGCATTGTGTATTTGAAGCACTAGGCGTGATTCCAGTGGCGCTCGACGCAGGTATTTTCTTCAAAATCAATATTTTCTTGTTGAATCATGACTTCTTGAGTTCTTGCTTGTTTTCCTCCACCACAGATGTTTCCTATTAACTTATTTAACATATTTAAAAGAGAGATTAGAGACAAAACAAACATAAAACAACTAAAATACAAAACAAAACACACTAAACTTGAAGATGTAACAAGATAAAAACTAGTAAAAAGTTAATTTATTCATGACAATAAACAAACAAAAGAAATAAAAATGGATATTATCACTAAATATACATCAATCTTTATGATATGAATTTATACATATTCGTAACAACGAATAAAAATCACTAATTATATATAATCCAAAAGAGGCAAATTTAAACATGATAAATCTTTTAACTTACAACTTTTCTTTCTCACCTTTTTTATATAAATCGTGCCACACTCATCTCTTACATTCACTGTCACTAATCACATCACACTCATTTAATTCATCCTTACTTATATTCTTCGTTAGTCTCATCTTCACTGAAAATTTTCTCCTTCATCTACTACAAATATTTTTCTGTTTTCATTTATATTTTATTTTATTGAAGACGAATTGTACGAGGCATTTTCTTTTAAATTACCGATACTAATGTCAACCAAACCATTACAAATTAAATTAATATTAAAAATAGATTATATATTAATTTCAACTTAATTGACACTAATACATTTTTATTTCAATATTTATTTAATTTAATATTGATCTGACTAACATTATAATATTTTAATTAAAAATCAATTTAATACCTGATAAATTGGTGACTTTGACATTACTTAAAGTAGACGTTAAAAAATCAAATACTAATAAATTAATGACTCTAATTTGATAGTCACATGTATGATATAAATCCGGACAATATATAAATATATTTAAATATGTTGTTGGTCGTTTAATATTAATTAAAGATCGAAATTAGTTCATTTTTAAAATTTTGGTACATATTAGTCTCTCAATCTTGAAATATATGTATTTAATCATTTTAATCAAATTTTGTTAAATTTATTTCACGTTTCAACCGTCTTTCACGATATCATTTAGGTTGTTGACACATATCCATTTCAATTAGTTAAGAAACTATCACGAAACACGTTTGAAATGTCAAATCAACTTAACAAAATTTGATTAAATAATTAAATGTCTGGTTTGTCGATTTCAAAATCCAGTGGCTTGCAAGAAGATGCATGTATAGTTTTATTGAAAATCACGTTAAGAAACGCGACAAATGGGTCTGTAAGGAGTTAATGCAATGTCTACTATTTTAGGGCATTGCGCCGCAACCATATCTCTTTCACCATTTCACACCAACCAACCATTTCCATCACTTCTAATAATTCAACATATTTTAAACCTAAATACAAACATTGCATTTTTATTCTTTAAAGCTAAATATTTTAATGAATTTTTGTTCAAATTTATTTAAATTATCATATAACATGTAAAGGTCTTTCATAATCCCTTTATCCAATAAAAAAAAATATTAATCGGATACCTTCCTTCTTTCATTTCTTGTTGATCTGTTATCTTTCCAATGTATTATTCGTTCGTGAATGAGGCCAACCAAAACCCACATTAGGGTGTTTGGACATTTGCAGATAACAAGTGCAAATTGTGTTTGATGTCTAAGAAAGCTATTGAGACAAACTAGTGTTGTTTTGTTTGAGGTGGTCACTCAACCCCAGATATATCATGGGATGGGAGTCCAAATGTTGAGTCCAAAATTATGACCTGATATATAAAAGTTTAAAATTTTCACATGTATAGTATATATACAAGAATTTTAATATATTTTGTGAACAAATAAAATATATAACTATGTTGAATATAATAAGGAAGTACATGAAAAATGTGTTAAAAAAGGAATGCATTAGATAAATGCAATATATTTTATAGGATAAGGTACCTAGAAAATAACATTAATATATGTGTTATATAATAATGAAAATAAATTTGAAAAATTTAGGAATGGCGATGACCCACTTAGGCATAGTCACAAACACACCACGTGCATTCTGAATTGTGCATGGTGAATCTCAGTGTTTGTCGAGACCAACCTTTCAATTCAAAACTTGTTTTGGCTTACGCAAATCTCGTGAGAACCGTGGAATTGTTAAATGCAAGTTCTAAAATCCCAATCCTCTAAATTCCTTCACAGGTAACATGCGTTTGGTAGTAAACAGAAACGGTACTTATCCGATGGATATAGATTGTAGCTCAACACATATTTTCACAATCAGAAAATATTCAGATAAAACCAAGGTTAAAGATGAAAGGAAACAACTTTTATAGGAAAAAATTATTTGTACAAAGGGAAAAAGGCACATATATAAACCACACGTACAGAAGCTAAAAGGAATAAAAATTAAGGAAAATTAATCTTAAAACAAATTAACAAACCCATAGGCTCCTCGAGATGGAGATTTTTTTTTCCATCTAGCACACTTTTTTTAAAATATAACCTAGATAGCATAGTGTGCACAATATTTATATGGTTAGCACACTTTTATTTTATGTTCAGAATTCGGTTTGCGGGCAACCGAATTCTGAGCTCAATTTTGTTTTTTTTTTTTATACCAGTCTGAATTCGGTTTTAGGGATCCGAATTTTGTACTGAGTTTTTTTTAAATAAATAAGAATTAAGAATTTTTATTTTTTAATAAAAAATACTTTTAAGAGTTAATTTTTTTTATGAAAAATATTGCATTAGAGGTTAAAATTATTTTAAAAAAAGTAGATTTAATAGTGTATTTTTAGTTATTTTAGGTACTATTTGAAACAATGAAAAAATAAATAATTTTTTTGTCTTTTTCAATTTGTTGATTTTAAAATAGATTTTGTATTGTGTAGTAAGTTATTTTATGCGCAATTTGAAAATATAAAAGTCAATTTAATTTATTTTTTTACTTTATTGATTAATTTTCTTTTTATAATAGTGATTTTGGAAAAAAAATCATGAATTATAATAGAGGTAACTAAAGTAAAAATAATTAATATATAATGTTTAATGTGGTGAAAGGATGTGTGAAACCACTATGCAGTATTTTTGCTTACCCATGACTACATAAGTGCTAACCTATGGTATACATTTTGAACATGTGTGAAAGGATGTACAAAACTTATTTCAATCTCCACTCTCTTCATTACCGGTGGGGAGTATATGTTGGTAAGTCAAGAAATAAAATTTTTGTAATTTAATTAACAACATATGAATTAATTCCCTTACTATGTGTCAACCCGTGACTTAATAAATACTAACCCAGGTGCAATGCTTTGCACATGAATTTTTTCTTTCTTCAATAACTTCAATAGTGGCACTTTCATGCCTTGAGTTCATATGATAAAGTTAAATCTTCATACTCATATTTCTTCAAGTGAGTCTAGTTTGTCCCTCTTTGTTGTTTGGAAAAGGAAAATAAATGTGTCTATATTTCTTGTTCACTACCAGTGTGCAATATTTTGCTTACCCACTGTTACATAAGTGCTAACCTGTGACATACATTTTGAACATGTGTGAAATGATATACAAAACCTATTTCAATAAATATAAACTTCATTCAATTCAATGGCACATCTTTTCTTATTATCTTTTATTCTTACTTATTTTACATAAACCAAAAACATATAAAAAATTAATTTCATATACAATAATGAAATCGTTTTAAATTATTTTAATTATTTCCTTCATTTCTAAATTAATTTGGACAAATTTACAATGTTTAAAATATAAAATTTTTAACAATTATCCAAAATTAAAAGAAGCCTATAATTCCAATTTTTGTTAA
>Ga0214544_1008878_pt1 | contig 16309 bp, 13 predicted proteins | sample CNSS3metaG_FD_160074 | JGI IMG/M metagenome (GOLD analysis project Ga0214544, IMG submission 160074) | Root nodule microbial communities from cowpea collected in UCLA plant growth center, Los Angeles, California, USA - CNSS3 | ecosystem: Host-associated > Plants > Roots > Nodule | place: USA...
TATTTTTTTTTTTTTTTTTTTTTTTTTTTTTTTTTTTTTTTTTTTTTTTTTTTTTTTTTTTTTTTTTTTTTTTTTTTTTTGCCAAAGCCACCAAAATAATAATAAAATAAAGTTAGAAATATAAATATAAGAAGACGAAGGTGCCTTGTTTGAAGTTTGAAAATGAAACATCGGTGAATTCCAAACTTCTTCTCTTTTTCTTGGCTTACGTGTTGAACTTCCGCCGTCCACGGTGGTCGCCGACTCCCTCCGACGGCCAAGCTCTGCCGAGGTTAATTTAGGAACCTGTGGCTTACCTTCAGCTTGTTACTACAACACTCTCTGATTCTTTTTCTCTTTCTTCTTCTTGCTGGTGAGTTTCACAGTTCCCAATGGTATTTTTTTTTTTTTAGTTTTTCTCTTATATGAAATTCTTAGCGAAAAAAAAAAGCAAAGAATAAAATTGGTGCTTTAATTTATTGCGGATATTGAAGAGGGAGGCGCCTTGAAGTTTTAAATTTTTGCAATTTAATGAAGTGAATAAGTTAATTGGTTTGATGCTTAAAGGGAGTAGCTTAGTTAGTTTACTTAAACCTATCTCTAGATTGGGAAAATTTGGCTTCAACACCTTGAAGTGGTTAGGGAGGTGGGTGCAATTGGTTATTGCTTATTTGGTTATTGAAAGTCTTCTTCAGGAGAAAAAAATTGTTTGAGTTTTCATTTCAAATAAAAAGGGCCCAGCTTGGGTATTGAAATACTTAGGGCTCTTCTTTTTTGTTGGGTGGGTCTTAGAATCGAAGGTAATTGAATCAGTGCTTAGGGCTCTTGTTGGTTGTGAGAGCATCTATGTAAAACAAAGAGGGTTAGAGAAAGGAGAATAATGGTTTTAGGGCTGTTTGCAGTCGTTGATATTTTCTAACCAGTCCCCTATATTCAGACGCTTTTTTCAGCTAGCATGCATGGATTAATGTTTTCTTAGGATATTATTTAGCTTCTCACTAGTATCACAACTTGCTTTTTTTGGGTTAAATTCTGTGGCTCCTGCCTCTATATGCTATGCAGTATCTTACGCCCTAATAGTGTCAGATTTCTAACTGGATATAAATAGTGACGCAGCTTTGCGATCTCTACTTAATTTTTGGCTGATTTAGTATTGTGCAATTTTTCTGCACATAGTATGAAAGGAAATTTAATAATACAAGTAACTCGTTTAGCTTGCTTACTTTGCTTTGCTTCTGTTTGCCTTGTCATATCTACAAACAGGAACATGCCCTACTATTTCTTGAAATTGACACTTCCAACTCTTTTCAAAGTCATACATAATTCTTCACCTGCATACAAGTAGAAGTCATGTTAATTACCTTTTTAAGCATCCTTGTTTTAATTTTTTGCTATTATCTCTCTATTCTCTGCTTTCATACAATGTGATTGTTAATCGCAGTGATCCGGGTAGATAATTTCTGGTCTTGGTTTATAAATAGATTTTGCTTATGCCATATGATTGTTCTTACTTGATTTAAGTATTTAGGGTATTCACATAATCTCAGCTTCATCCTTCTGTTGTGCTTTTGTTTCTAGTCATCAGGCATCACAATGATGACACCAGAATCATCAAAGGAGTTGGAAAAACATGCAATCTCAAGTCATCCTACGAGGGGGAATAGTGAATATGTTAGACTTGCCATATCTGATGAACCGAGGGCTGTCGAAAATGAAATACTACGGCCTGTGGCAGTATCGAGAATTAAATCTTTCAGGTGGTGGATGAAAGCCTTTTTCTGGTGCTTTGTCATTGTTGTACTTACTCTAGTTATAGTGAAATGGGGAGTGCCATTTACTTTCGAAAAGGTACTTCCTCTCGCTTTACAATTGTTCTGGTAACGAGAACTTTTTTTCTTGATATGCGTTCTCTGGGGATGTGGGTTTTGCAATTCCTATTCAGAAATTAATCTATAACATGTTTGACTCTCATGAAGTTTTTTTATATTGATAATTATGTCATGCTGTGCACTTTCGGGCCCCTATTTTTCTCAACCAAAATGTTTTATATGACAAGGATATTTGAAGATTGGCATTTCCCTTGGCATCCCACATGGATGTATTTGGTTACTGTTGTCAATTAGATTAATAGAACTACAAGTTTTTGTGCTCTTTCCTTCTTCACATATGTTATATGGCATCAGTGTGCGGTTTACTATGTTTTTATCCAACAATCAATATAGTAGCTCATGCTGTGAATGCTAATGTGACAAAATTTATATTACTAGAAAGAACAAAGCAGCTTTCTGCACTTGCTGTGTTAGGAAATTCTGCTTCCTCATCCCTCCCTTTATTTCTTTAAACCTAGTTTGCAGTCGTTTATAGACCTTATGAGTATCATATCATAAATGTCTTGTGGTTATAAACTTGGAAGTGATTTAGGAATTGCATCCATATTGATATTTTTGGTATTGCCTTTGAACAAGCTTAGACTCAATATTTTAATTCTTGTGGAATAGCTTGCACTCCACATGGTTGCTGTTAATTCATATTTTGAACCCAGGTCTTACTAAATTTTCTGTTGTAGATAATTTACCCAATCATGGAGTGGGAAGCGACCACTTTTGGCCGTCCAGTTCTTGCCCTTGTACTTGTTGCTTCTCTGGCTTTATTCCCAGTATTTTTTATCCCTTCTGGCCCTTCCATGTGGTTAGCTGGGATGATTTTTGGTTATGGCCTTGGCTTTGTTATAATAATGGTTGGAACAACCATTGGGATGGTCCTCCCTTACTTAATTGGACTAGTTTTCCGTGATCGCATTCATGTAAGTCATTTTGTCTCTCAAGTGACCACAAGTCTAGATTCATGTTTCTTCAGATTTTTTTTTCTTACTTTTCTGTTTATACTCTTTATTTATAAATGGTTCAGCAATGGTTAAAGAAATGGCCCAAGAATGCCGCAATGATTAGACTTGCTGGGGAAGGGAACTGGTTCCATCAATTTCAAGTAGTTGCTTTGTTCAGAGTTTCACCTTTTCCGTACACCATTTTCAATTATGCTATAGTTGTGACCAATATGAGGTTTTGGCCGTACTTATGTGGATCAATAGCAGGAATGGTGCCAGAAGCTTTCATTTACATCTACAGGTTTGTGCTTTCTTATTTCGCCTTTGTGCTATGTTTGGAGCTCAATAATTTTCAAAGAGGGGCAGAGTAATTTTTTAGAATATTTACAAAGTGTTTTCTTAAATGAAGCCCCCTCCACCTGTGTTCCTAGATGGTAATGGTTGGAAAAAGAGCTACGATTTCCCTATTTAGATAACTTTTTCCTCAAACAATTATTATAGATGAAGACAAGAAGAAAGAAAAAGAAGGAGTTTGTCTCATAAGTTAAGATTAGTTAAAATAAATTTTCCTTGTTTAAAAAGTGAGATATTTGCATGTCTTGGCAATCCGTCGAAGGGCAAAAGATGGTCAAAGTAAAACTTTGTGAAATTTGTTTGAAAACAGACATATATGACTTTGTGAATAAGATATTGACTGAATCCATAACTTGTTTTCTTTATCAATGCTCATTTGTTAATGGTGGTACATTTTGAGCAGTGGTCGATTACTGAAGACTTTGGCAGACGCACAGTACGGGAAGCACCAATTGACAACTGTAGAAATTGTGTACAACATAATTTCTTTCATTGTTGCTGTTGTTACCACCATTGCTTTCACTGTTTATGCAAAAAGGGCCCTTAATGAACTCAAGATTGCAGAGGCCAATGAGGAAGCTGCCTCTGTATCAGGGAGTGGTACTCTTGAGATTGAGAAGGGTTCCCATTGAAATAAAATTGCCCGCGATATTAGTGTATATTGATGTATCTAAATTTGGTTTAGGACTACATGCACCATAGTGCTTTTTACCCTCCCTCTTAGGCCTTTTATTCATTGTTGAAATGAGCATGTAGGATAGAAAAGTCTGCAAACGCACCAATCGGGTAGAAATAATAAAGCTCTACTAACATTTTTTTATTATATAAAAAAATGTGCAATTAATGACATGATTAACGACATGATTTAGTGTAAATTAAACCAAAGAGTGTGTATCTTTAACTTCTGAAATAATATCCTTCTCAGCAGGGATGTGCTAGTTTGGTTGAAGTATTATGATATTGTCTTCATACTTTTGTTATAAAAAGGTATCCTTTAGACTGCTTCAGGATTGTAGTTTTATATCCATATTTTGTGCGTACCTAATATTAATATTTGATCTTAAAATAAGATAAAACTGTTCATATTTATGGGGAAAAAAGTATGTTTTGAGGAACGTGTAATATAGTGTTTCATTGGGGGGCTTTTTTTATAGCATAAATTTTTAAAAAATAATATATAATTTTATGCGAATGAAACATAGAGCGAACGTTTATTTTTTTTTTTTCGGTTAGTTTAAATTTTAATTGCCATAAAATATTTTTATCTTTTTGTTTCATTTTAATTTATCTAAGCAACAAATAGAAACTCTTTTTTGTAAGATGTGAAAAAAAAATGAATTAGATGGTCTAAGATGATTTTGCTGGAGAGAATAAAATGAGAAGTTGCATAAATAATTTACTTCTAATTAAAATGAAATGTGATGTTCAAGAATGCAGTTGAACTGCTGCTGTCTCCCCTTTACAATCATCATGTATCCATGCTAACAACAAATAAAAACCAAATTATAGAATACTTTACAATTAAATCATCAATAAAACCAATTAGTAATGTTGTATTGACACTTCAAATAATCCAACAATCAAGATGAATTCATGCTAGTGGATAACTGATGAAGAGTACACATATTGAGTGAAAAATACCAGGTTTCTGAAATTGTAAGACACTGTCACATTAGTTCTTGAATTGAAGCCAAAAATAAAGTTTTGGAAATGTACATCAAAGTGATATCAATCCAAAAAGTTCAGAAAATCGTGTCAACAAAGTCAATAGTTGTAGGAATTAAAATGGTGGTACATTTTCAAATTTAAAGATTTGTTTCACATTTCAGAAACTTATCAGTTTTTTAATTTGTAAGATACTAATATGACAGTGTCAAACACTTTCAGGAATAAAGTGAGTGTTTATTCATTAACTGTTGGATGCATTAGGTTTCTCCAAGGGAACAAGTTCAATTGCAGATGTTGCATCTTCCACCATGATTATTGCTTGTTCATCAGTTTGTGTTGATTCTTTGATCATGTAGTTGGAATGCGGTGTATTAAGGGAGTCACTTGAAAGCAACTTCTGAGGCTTGATTTTGCTACCCATCTGCTCTCATTGTGAGGAGATTAAAATCAAGAAGAAAAACACGTTTGTATCAGTTTTTATTTGTTCAAACCTTATATTCTACTTTCAAACTAGTTTTTATGAATCCAATGCAGGAAATATGACCTTATATTATTCAATTACCTGAGTCACAATAGTATACAAAGGCAAGGTGCTATAACTGCAAAGCACTTGAACAATTACACTGCATCACACATCAGTGAGATTAGAACATAGCACATAAATATAGCAAAAGTATTCAAGTTATGGTTTTCCATTTTCACATTGGAAGAGTACATTACCCCATTATAAGTCTTGGGATAACGTAGGTTATTTTCTCCATAATGCATGAATCAAATCCATATGTGCACTGCATAGGGAATAGTTAAGAGAGAGATAAATTATTGTAGTAAAAATGAGTGAGATTTGAAAAGGAAAGCTTATGGATGAAACTCTCACCCAAATCCAGAAGAAAAATGCAATCTCAAAAGAGTTTTGAAACAAAATGAAGTGAAGTAAGTGGAGGACTAGGGGAGGGCTTGTAAACCAGAAATATTCATCTGATGGCTTCACTGATTTGTCATCATCTCCTTCCAACATGTCCATTGAATCCTGATACAAACGAGCGATTATGTGCTCCAACTTTGCCCCCACCAGAAGTAGAAGCTGTTTCATAACCAAGCTTAGTATAATTCTCATTCTTAATTGATAATGTTAAAACAAATCACCAATTTGATTTCCAAAGCATCACCCTCTCTTCTAAGTACTCTCTGAAGTATTGAATATCCATCAGTTTAGTCTCTAAGTTGATGTATTATACTTCTTTTGTTCTTATTATGGGGTTTTTCCTTACTCATAGGGTCCTTACAGTGACTGTTATTAACTTGATAAATTTACACACATTGTAGGGATTGAATTGAACCTAAGATTTCTTAAGGAAATAATTTAAGTGTGAGTCTCAATCTCACATTGGATAAAAATAACAAAATTAAACACCATTTAAAAAAGAAAAAAAGATCCATAAATCCATTTTCTCGAAGTTTTGGGTTAAAAGTTATGTCAATTCCTTATGTGAGGTAAACTCGAGTTACATATATAATATTTCTCCGATGAACCCCATCTGATAAAAAAGTCATCATATTCTCTCCTAAATAGAATGTCTTCACTATGAGTATAAGATACATAACCACTACACTAAATGTGTTTTACTGATATTTTTACTTCAAGATTCCTTTAGGAGAGAGGGTAATACTTGAAAGATGAAATGGATGGTTTGTTTGTAATGTCAACAAAAACATGGTAAGAGAATGCAAGTCACTTACTATCAATGGTAAAAAGGCTAACCAGAAATAAGTGTGCCATCCTGCATAGTAAACTCATAAGTAGGTAGATATAAAACTCTAAGTGTTTACTTTCAACGGAATAAGAGGATCTTAATTAAGCATTTACCTTCAATGTTCAACAGCAAAAACAGCACAACAAAGACCCACAGGTACCAGCTACAATAGTAGGTAAAAAAAAAATCAAGAACAGTTGGCTCATTACAAGGCAATTTTTCTGGCAATGAACTGACATAGATGAGAAGAACTTGTTTGAACTCTTACCTGATACCAACAACTCTTTTGAAGTCTACTTCAAGTGTCCTCAGCATGTAATTATGAAAATTATAGTTGGGGTTATTTGAGTAGTGTTTCTGAAAAATGTTACAAGTATCATCATTTGTTTGATGTGCATATGATGAAATAGTTATAATCTTCCAAATGATTAACAATATATAGCATGACTAGATCTTAACCTTGACAAATCCATACCGAAGTGCATAGTAGTCATACATTGTAACAGAGCCATGAAATTGCTTGAAGAATGATATCTGCCCAAACAAACACAAAACTGTATATCCTTAGAGTTTAACCAGCCAAGTGACTTAAATGAAGTATTTGAGGAAAATATTCTCCTCAAAACCCTGTTACATAAATTTTGTAATTTGAATTTTGACGCATTATTCAATTTAATAAACAGTGTTACTCTCATAGTTTTCTTATTTATTCTAAAAACCTTATCTGCCTAACCTATTCCTATATAGTAAAATAGAATAGTTACTATTGACCATAAAGACATATGTTATTACATATAGTTTTTCTTTTATAGTTACTGGTTTCTTAACTATTAAACAGCGTCCATATTTTTTTTAATATTTTTAAACCTTATCCAAATATAACAAAAGATGAGTTGTGTAAAACAATTTTACACTTTGCCTAACAAAAACAATTTACACTCTCATCCAATCACTAACTTATAACAACTACCATATGATTTTTACAATAATTATCAACAATGTTTTACCAGTGGAAAATGGAGAGAAAAATCCCTATGCATCCTACTTTTACTACTCTCCAATATTGTAGGGTTTTTGAACTAAGAAGAGATGAATGATTTAAAGCATTTTAAGTGTAATGAAAAAGGTTACTGCTCTCTCCTTCATTAAAATTCATTCCTTTCACAAACAGACTCCAAAAGTGATAACCGTGATTTCTATTTGATTACAAGTGTATAAAACTGACAATTCATAATCATTAAATTCATACAATAATCATGGAATACATGGAAAATTTCCTAATTAGTGTAACATTCTCACTTTCATGCAAATTGGTTGAGTTTTATAATAAACATATCAGAGCATTCTTATCAAAATCTAGAAGTGCTACTTCTATACGAACTGGTAGAAGTTTACAATTCCAATTTTCTTCATCCTAAAGGTTAAAAGTTAGAAGAAGATTGAAAAAGGTTCTGAAGACTTACCAGCCAACTAATAACAGCTGCTTTTCTCCAATATCCTCGATTTTTTTCTTTGAAGAACTCATGTTTATCTATTGCTGCATTTGAGCTAGGAAGTTAGAATCTGAAGAGACAAAAAATTTCATTTTCTTGTATGATCATCTGAATTTAAGATTCAGAGTATAATTTGAACCTGCACTGTGATCTCCATAATGATTCTCCCATACCTTCCATTCTTGCATCTACACCATGTAAATATTAAACCTTAATATGCTGCAAATCATGGGTGGACTATTACTTTTACTAAGAATATATCAACTTCAAGGAATATAATATCACCAACTTATTATATTACCTTTGCACCAGCAAGAAGCATTGTTGTGACACAGAATATTGCGTGTACAACGGCCAATACAAAGATAAAAATGTGAAGCTGATGCAAAGATTCCAATGATAACAGTGGAACCTTACCCTGCATAGGGAAAAAAAGAGGCATGGATTATAAATATGAATCAAATAGTTTGTTTGTATAAGAAAATGTTATTTTGTGATCTTTCCAGCTTTACAGAATTCCAATTTTTTTTTCAGTGACATTGGTAACAACCTTATGCGTACAATGATCTGAACCAGAACCAGTAGACAAAAGCCTCCTTCTGTTTATTATAGCATCATAGTATATCTGGTGATGCCCTGAACCTTGTGAAGACTTATGAGGCCTTTTGCATGGAAGCATTTGGGTTGCAAGGTTTGGTGAGATGCAAATGTCGCTTATTAAACCTTGAAAGACGGTTAATAGAAGGGAAATGAACCCTAAAAGCATCAATTCTGGTGAAACAAAAAAACACAGGCTACACACTGATCAGGCTAAAGAAGGACATGTTACATTGGACATTTATAGAAGTATCATAAGTTATACATAGTGAATGAAATTGAAACTGAAGAAACTACCTTCTTCCAATTTTGTTAAGACTTCATACAATGCTTTCTGACCTTTTTTCTTTAGGTACTGTAACATTGAACCGAACAAACAACTCATCATGAACGAAAGGAATTAAGACATACTACAAAGAAAATAATTACGTAACAAGAATAATACAACTGTGAATTGAGAGATGTGAGTTTACATTTCCGAGTTTGTGAAGGGCACGCTCAACACAAAGAGAGATGAAAACAATTACGGAGCAAACAACCGCAACAATCCATGTTGGTGTATATTCCAGAGAGTGGTTAAGTTCTTCTGCCATGTTTGCACTTTTGTTAACAAAACAACTCTTTCTGTTCAATATATATTTTGGCTTGAAAGTGATGGTGGTCAAGGTAATGATATTCTACATGGTGCAGAATTGATGCAAGCCACAGCAAGCAAGGAATGTTTCCCAACTTATCAAGGTATCAAGACAAATAAATGAAGTTGGCATGCATAAAAGGTGGAACCAGATTCAAAGTGCTGGTCACGGAGTAGCGTGCAAGATTTGCTAACAAAGATAGCTGTTCACAACCTTGCAAATTCACATTACGACGACAAAAAAGAATCGAAAGTACATTTTGAAGTGTAACGTTGATTTTTGTGTTTTACGGAGAAAGTGCAGCACCGTGGAGCATAAAAGAAATGTACTGTTGTCAAAATCATACGATTGAATAGTGTGCCACTTGTTTCTCTTTTTCGTGTCGTTGTCTCTTGATAGTGTTCGAAGTACACATACAAAAGGCAAGGTTATTTAAGAGGATGATTTCTAGCAGTTAAAATTATGATTGTGCATGGCTAGATCCACTAGTAGAGCCTTTTAGAACAGCTTAAATGGCTACCTCACAAAATAGAAAGAAGAAAAAAGAACCCAGCCTTAATGAGAAAAAAATAAAAGACTAAACGAAAATAGATAGCATGGAAGACAAATATTGAGAAAAACTGTGAATGCATTAGATGAAACTGTCAAACAATTACAAGCTGTTCAGTTTATGTTTAAAGAATACAAGATTTGATTTGATTTAGATACATATATACTATGTGTATCACAAAAATTTAAAGAGACACACTCTCAAGTACCCACTCTATCAATTCTTAATCTTGGATCAATCATTGGCTCCAGGCAGCTAGCTATATATTCATTAGGCCAAGCTCCACTACACTTCCATTTCTCCAAGCTTTTCTCTGCAAAATTACCTTGATCTTCCAGTTGATACAAATTGAAGGTTACACGTCACTCAAATCATCAGGGGTACTTGCTGGAAAGAAATAACCAATGGCAGGGTGCACTTATGGTTTCCACGGTGCTGGAGGTGGCGGTGGTGTGGGAAACATAGGGGGAACAGCAGAGAAAATGGTATTTTTGTCAATTGATGTGCTCTTGTCGCCTGACAATGCCACTAGTGCCGCAACTAAACCAGCATTTCCGGCAAGAGTTGGCTCTGTGTAATTGTAGTTTGAACGAACATCATGGAAGCCATCATGCTTGTCAGGACCAGCGACCATGGCACCAACAATTGTATTTGGGTTTGGCTTGGAAGAATCCCTCCATTTCCATCCACCTTTACAGCTATATTTGACCTTGTTCTTTGGAATAGATGCACCTCTATGGTGGACATGTTTTGGATAGTGATCACCAAAACCTACAATATAGCTCATTTTCCTCGGATTTTTCCCAAGAATGTAATCAATCTGCAAAACCGCCCACAAAGGAAAAGAAAAATTAACCCTGGCACCTCATAGTGATAACAATAATATGAGGGATTTGGATCCCATACATATCTGGAAGGAAATACCACATACCTGGGTCTTGGCAAAGTTACGGAGCACATCTGTTGAAAAGAAATTAGGTCCACAATACCATCCAGGTGTATCAGCAGCATCAAGATAATCACTATATAGGGCAGCCAAAAAGGCAGCATTGACAACATATTGCAGAGGCTGAGGCCTACCATGGTTTAATTGAATCAAGCCACCTGAGTGCAAAAAATACCAACATTTACATCACAGAATGGTAATCAGAAAGTCATGATTCTGATGTGACTGGTGGAAAGGTTTGAAGTAAGAATTGTTACCTTTGGTTCTATTAAAGCTTGTGAAAACTGGAAGATAGGAGCACATGATTATGCTTGTCTGATTGTGAAAGGTCCTCAAAATTTCTTCATATGGATAGCCAGGACTCAAGAACAACCTCAAACGACTCAGAAGAACCTGAATAATGAAAGATCAAATCAATCAAATGAATTTTCACTAAAATTGCCAAAACCTGCAAGGTGTGGCATAAAGATCACGTGCAAGGGAACATATCGGGAAGGCCAGGAAAGACAGCATATTTGAGAACAAAATTAATGCTAACAAGAAGATCTGAACGCAGACAAGCATTGGCAGAACTCATGACACTTACAAAGGTAAATAATCCAAGATTAGTAGCAATAATACCAGATATATAAGAGATGTATTTCCGATTTAGGAATTACTAGCCAGACATCTAGTTTAGAACTCGACTTCTTTGCTACTAAAGGACAAAGTATTTAAAACCACACAGCATCCACCATAAACACTACAACTTTAAGACAACTATTCTCAAACTAAGATGTTTTCTTGAAAAATGAAAAAGTGAAGAAAAAAACTCAGAAATTCATCATCATGACTTTAACTTCTAGCTATTGTTTGTTCATGTTAATCCAGCTTCCAAATGACAAACCAAGATAACTAGAGCATAATATAGATATACACACAAAGACGTAATAAAGAATCCCTACAAAATTACCTGAGCACCAGCAAGTTTGTTATCCCAGCTGAGGACCCCATAATCAGGGCCTCCCCAGAAGGCACCAGCATGCTTGGCCAGGCCAGGAGCAGTAGCAAGCTTAAGGTATGACGAATTTCCAGTTGCAAAGTACATCCAAGCGCCTCCCCAAACATATTCATCCCAGTAACTGGTTGAGTTATAAAATATTGCAGCTTCCGAACTCCCAGCACTGTACCTACCTCTCTGATCCCTCGAAAACTTGAAGAGCGTGGTTGCACCATGCACCAGTTTCTTGGAATAGGCCTTATTGTCCTTGAAAACAATGGAAGCAGAAGCCAAGGCAGCAGCCATCTCAGCGGCAAGATCTGAACAACTCTGGCATTCAATCACAGGGCGTTCATAGTCCATGTCCTCCGGACGCATCCAGCAATAGTGATCGTTGGGAGCACTCCCACCAGAAGTATCTCCTGACCCAACCTGTCAAACAAGCCCAAAAAACAATAATTGGCACACATCCTATTCCATACTCCACACCCCACAACAAAATTCTAGTCCATCAACCTAACTTTTTTTCTCAAACCACTCAATTGCAACTGCATCATCCCCATTTATCCACAACTCCCCCAATACCAAAAATCGCTAGATGCAACAAACGTGTGACTTTGAGCACAATTTAAATCCTCGATCCATTCTAAAGTATGGATCGACCATATTTGCACACAATTTCCCACAACATCAAGGATCAACCACTAGAACGAAACTTATGAAGCAAATGACTTGACGTGAGAAATGAAGAATGAAGCAAAAAGAAAAAGAAAAAGGGGTGTGGCTGGATACCTGAGCAGCAAGTGAGGTGATGGTGTCAGCAGTACTATTGAAACTCTTGAGAAAATAATCAGCACCCCACTTAATGATCTCCTTAACATGATCAAGCTCCCCAGCAGCCTCATACTTTGCACTATACTCAATCACACTCCAACTCAACATAGAAATGGAAAACGCAGCAGGAAAGTTAAACTTGATAGCATCCCCGGCATCGTAGAACCCACCCACCAGATCCTTAATCGCAGAAGAAGTAGCAGAAGACTTCCCATCTTGCATACCCGAGTTCCCCCTCCAAGACACATTGTTATGCTTCGGCAACTTCCCCGCTGCAACACCAACAAACACAAGCAGTTCAGACAAGTTAGTTACGTTTACTAAACAAACAATGATGCCACGAACACGATTGCTCCATCAGGGATCTCAGTTGCTTACATCTCTGGGCGTTGAAGAACATCAGGGCCTTGTGAAGGGCGAGCGTGTAGTTGTCGGGAGGCGGGTGTTTGTGGTGGTGGCGAGGGACCGTGTTCACGATAAGCGCGATGAATCCGGCGAGGAATGCGGCGAAGAGAACCGTGCCCACGGTCCATACGAAGATCTTGCGGCTGACGATGATGCAGCCGAGATCCACGTACTTCTTCTTCTTCTGTTCGCCGGGTCCCAGGAGCCAACTCTGCTGCGTCTCGTCCAAGGGCCGCGACAGCGCCGCCCTGTCCAAGTCCTGCAGGTTCCGGCTCCGCTCCTCCTCCGTGGCGGAGTCCGTCGCATTGATCTCCAACGGCCCACCCCACGGATCTCTACCGTACATTCTCGCTCTTTCTGTTTTTTTCACTCCAACAATGCCACCGACACAACACACAACACACAACACAACACTGTTTCTTCGAATCACCGAACTCACAGGTTTCGCTGCTTAGTATTAGTAGGACTGCGTGTGTTGTGCTGGTGCTTGCTGTCCTTTTTCCTTCCTTTTTTTTATATATATCTTTTTTTTTCTTCTTATTTATTTTTCGGACTATTTTGTTTAATAATTATTTAACACGTTGAAAAACCTAAACTTAATCGCTGGTATTTGATTATTTTATTTTGAATTGGTGGAAATGGAAATTTTTAGTTGAAAAGATTGCGTGTCTGGTAGTGACGGTGCTTGGCTTTTTCTTATGATAGTTATAGTAATGATAATTATTATTCGTCATTAATTAATTATGCGTTGGGGTTTTGCTTTCATTTTTCTAATTTGTTTTAGTTTTTTTTAATTACTACATGAAAGATTTTGGTTTGGGAAATTGTATTAATTAGGTTTGAGACACTGACGTGTCTACCGCCGACGCTGACAGACTGTCCGCAAATCCAACGCACCTCGCTCACACAACTCATTCACCACAATAATAACAACAAAAAAAAGGTTAAAAATAAAATTTAAATAAATTTGATTGAAAAAAAAAAATTACAGTAGAAATCCTCAGAAGTGTTTACTTTGTAGCTACTCTTTTGATATGACTTTTTTTTTTTTTGGATAATAAAATTGATAGGGTTGCTGAGATGAAGGGAATGTGTCACGTGCATTGATACCTAGCCAATCCAATTAGGGCAATATAAAAACATCATGTGTTGTGTTCGTTCTGATGCCAATTACGATCCCTATAAAGAACAAAGTACTAATTTGTGATTAACATGTTAGTTATGGAATTTAAAACTAAATAAAAAAATGATGGTTGGTGAACGTGGCATTTCTTTTATGTGTGGTGGTGTAGTGTTCAACCAAGAGAAGAGGTTTTGTTTGCCGACACATGCTGTTTCACCATCTCTTACTGTCTCTTCTGTCGGTTTTAGCATTTTTTTTTAATTAGGTTTACTTTTATCAATGATTAATTTTAATCAGGTGTTAAATAAAGTTAAACATAGATGAAATATCAATGAAGTCATTTGTTAATTATACTTTCTATACAAGAAAACTGGGGTATAAAAAAGTTAGTTTTGTATTGTATGGTATTGTATGTATGTATACATGCTTTATTTATACACATACATAGGGTAGTTGGTTTTGTTTTTTAATCCCTTTCTTTATTGTTGAGGTGGGCCAAACATGAAGGAAACTATTAATGTTTGGTCTGCTAATATTCTTTTGGTGTTGCTTTACGTAATTCCTTTACCATTTCTTTTTATTGTGTTATAGGTGTGGTGTCACAACTTTACCATTTGCTAATTTTTACACACAAATTTAACTAACTATTTTTAACATTTTTTTTTAGATTTAATTTTTGTATACATAGGATTGGGATATGAAACTTTATCCAAAAATCATGAGGAGGGTAATGTTGGTTCTTTTAAGCTCTTTTTGTAATATTTAAGATAGACTTAAATTAAGATGCTCATGTTCTTTAGGTAGGAGAGAAAAGAAAATGTGAAGATTATATTTTGAAACTCAAAGTTTCATATAATTTTGTTTCTAAAATATGTATTAAAAGATGAATGAAAAAATATCTTTAAATTATTTTTTATTTTCAGAGTCTTGCGTAATACGAGATTATTAGATAACTCGGAATAACTTCAATAATATCTAAATGTAAAAGTGACAAAAAAAGAAGTCATGATTAAATTCTAGATAAAGTGTTTATTCTAACTTTGACCTCTGAATCTACACAAGCCTTTTAATTGTTTAGTATTTAACTTTTCTACGTGTTTGAACTATAAAAATATCTTCATTCATAAACGCGTTTTTTTTTTCTGTAGATCCAATTCATGCATGTAATGTTAAGAAATAATGAGAAAAATGAAAGCGAGGTGTTTGACGAAAGTGTGGAGAACTTAGTGTGACGTAATAGTTGGAGAGAGCAAAGCCAAATGTGTAGAAAGTAGAAACTCCATACCTAAAAAGCACCCAAAACTTGTCTTCAAAGCAATAATGAAGCAAATGGAAGAATACGACCATGCAACTACACATCAATTCATACATTACTTTACATTTTCATTATCTCATACAATTTTTTTAACTAATTTTAATATAATCCTATCACATATATAACGATATAACTTTTCTTTATGAGAGATACCTTTATTAATTTAACAACATACACCACTTGAATTAATCAATGATTAGTATGAAGATAAGTCTGTGGTTAACTTTTACAATCTGGTTTATATTGCACAACTTGCATAAACTAAGTTTATATAAAAAATCTGGTTACTAATTACTTTATCACAACCATTAACAAACTCTGAAGGAAAAGTGATGAATAACCATTCATTAATGATGAAGCATCATCTTCTATCAAAACAATAACGTGCTATCTTTTATCAAGTGCAACCAATGAAACTTGCAGAGATGCTTTCATGATTTTATTAGCTACAATAATTCATATTTCGTTGTTGTTTTATCAATAAAAAAAACACTAATAAATCAAAGGTTCGGTACGCCTAACCTGTTGATATGTATTTTATCACAGAATGATAGTTAGGTGAGATTAAATACAGTATCAAAAACTATAGCCACCTACAACTGAAAATTACTTTAAAATAGTATTTGCTTCGGATTTAAGGTATGCTCTGATCCAGTAATTAATTTACACTTCTAGTAGATGAGACTGAAAGAAGCCACAGAAAACTGAAGATTAACATTATATCATCCCTGAAACTGCATATAAAACATGTCTAGTGATAATTCTACAACCCTTCTAAGTTCTATAATCCTCAGAAGGATTCCAATTTTAGGAGGGAATATATATATATATATATATATATATATATATATAT
>Ga0214544_1008884_pt1 | contig 16299 bp, 4 predicted proteins | sample CNSS3metaG_FD_160074 | JGI IMG/M metagenome (GOLD analysis project Ga0214544, IMG submission 160074) | Root nodule microbial communities from cowpea collected in UCLA plant growth center, Los Angeles, California, USA - CNSS3 | ecosystem: Host-associated > Plants > Roots > Nodule | place: USA...
GTACCTATAAATAGGACTCGTCCTATCAGTAATGAGACACACATAAAAACAGAAGTTGCTCCCTACTCTCTCATTCTCTATTCTTCCTCTCCTTTGTCTCTCTTATTACCTTTATTTTATAACAATTTTTAATTATAGATTTTATTATTACATTAACTTTTAATAATTTTTTTATTAAAATATGTTACTTTCATTTATACATTTTCATATTTTTTTTCTTTGATAAATTAAACTTATATAATGATAATTTTATTTTATTTTTGAAATAAAGTACAATTTGGTAATCTTGTTTTTTTATGATCTAAATATAATTTTTAATCTATCACATCCATCAATCACTCACAAACTTCAACAAACTTTACTCTAAATTCACTCACTTTCACCTTTAATCCCCTCAAAGTGAACAAGATAAGCTTCACACTCTAATCCACTTGAATTGATCATATCTCTCTCCCTCCAATCAATGATGAGGAAGAGAGAGGGGAAGGAAGAGGGAAATTCCTCTACTTTAGAATGATTTCCGTTATGCAATGGTTCGAGGGTGATCTGAAGATTACAATTATGTTCGCAATTTATTTTTTTAGTATAATTATGAAAACGATGTAAAAATAACGAAAATTTAAAAATTGTTATAAAATAAGATTTAAAAGGTAATTTGTAATTATAAATTTTTTTTACATTATATTTTTAAATATTTTTTTATTAAAATATGTCACTTTAATTTTATACATTTTCTTTTTTTTTCTACGATAAATCAAACTTAGATATTGATAATTTTTAATTGTTTTTAAAATAAAGTACAATTTAGTAATCTTGTTTTTCTTTGATTTCAATATAATTTTTAATCTATCACATCCATCAAATCACTCACAAACTTTAACAAAGTTTACTCTTAATCCACCCATTTTCACCTTTAATCCACTTAAAGTGAACAACACAAACTTCACACTGTAATCCACTTGATGCCATCCTCTCCCTCTCCATCTAATCAACCTTGAGGGAGAGCGGGGAAGGAAGAGTGGAATTCTTCTAATTTTAAATCATCTCTATTATGTCTTTGTTTGAGGGTGATATCAAGATTACAATTATGTCAGCAATTTATTTTTCAACTTAATTATGAAAATGATGTAAAAATATGACTTTTCAAATTATTTTTACAAAAATAATTAATAACAAAAATTTGAAAATTGTTATAAATTAAGGTTTAGAAAGTAATTTTTAATTCTAAGTTTTTTATTACATTATCTTTTAATTAATTTTTTATTAAAATATGTTACTTTCATTTATAAATTTTCATATTTTTTGTACGATAAATCAATTTTATATAATGATAATTTTAATTATTTTTAAAATAAAGTACAATTTCGCTTTATGATTTAAATGTAATTTTTAATCTATCACATCCATCAAATCACTCACAAACTTCAACAAACTTTACTCTAAATCCACCCACTTTCACGCTGAGTCCACTTAAAGTGAACAACACAAACTTCACACTGTAATCCACTTGATGTCATCCTCCCCCTCTCTATCCAATCAACCTTGAGGGAGAGAGGGGAATGAAGAGGGAAATTCTTTTATTTTTAAATCATCTCTAATATGTCTAGGTTTGAGCGTGATATCAAGATTACCATTATGTCAGAAATTGATTTTTTAGCTTAATTCTGAAATGATGTAAAAATATGACTTTTCAAATTATTTTTACAAAAATAATTAATAACAAAAATTTGAAAATTGTAATAAAACAAGGTTTAAAAAGTAATTTTTAATTATAAATTTTTTTATTACATTATCTTTTAAATATTTTTTTATCAAAATATGTTAGTTTCATTTATACATTTTTATATTTTTTCTACGATAAATCAAACTTATATAATCATAATTTTTAATTATTTTTAAAATAAAATACAATTTTGTAATCTTGTTTTTTTTTTTATTTAAATATAATTTTTAAAATATCACATCCATCAAATCACTCAAACACGTAAACAAACTTTACTCTAAATCCACTCACTTTCACCGTTAATCCCCTTAAAGTGAACAAGATAAGTTTCACACTCTAATCCACTTGAATTCATCCTATCTCTCTCCCTCCAATCAACGATGAGGAAGAGAGAGGGGAAGGAAGAGGGAAATTCCTCTATTTTTCAATCATGTTTGTTATGCAATGGTTTAAGGGTGATATCATGATTACAATAATGTCCGCAATGTATTTTTTAGCATAATTAGGAAAACGATGTAAAAATAACGAAAATTTAAAAATTGTTATAAATAAGGTTTAAAAATTAATTTTTAATTATAAATTTTATTATTACATTATATTTTAAATATTTTTTTATTAAAATATGTTACTTTCATTTATACATTTTGATATTTTTTTCTACGATAAATCAAACTTATATAATGATAATTTTTAATTATTTATAAAATAAAGTACAATTTGGTAACCTTGTTTTTCTTTGATTTAAATATAATTTTAATCTTTCACATCCATCAAATCACTCACAAAGTTTAACAAACTTTACTCTTAATCCACCCACTTTCACTTTTATTCCACTTAAAGTGAACAACACAAAATTCACACTGTAATCCACTTGATGTCATCTTCTCAATGAGGATATCGTTGGGGCCTTCTAACACGATGCTAACGCCAACACCTTTAGGATTTGAAGAACCATCTACATGAAGTGTCCACTGGTCCTCTGTGGGTTTCTGTTGGAGGTTATTAACGAAGTCTAGGAGGCATTGGGCTTTTATGGGGCCATGGGGTTCGTAACGAATGTTAAATTTGGACAACTCAACGGTCCATGATGACATTCGTCCTGCTAGGTTTGGTTTTTGCAATATCTTTTGGATTGGGTAATCAGTTTTGACAGTGATGTTGTGGTTTTGGAAGTATGGGCACATGCGACAAGCTGTGTGTAACAAGGATAGGGCCATCTTTTCCACCATTTGGTATCTGGTTTCAGGATCTTGCAGTGTTCTGCTGACAAAGTAAACAGGATGTTGCATGCCGCCTACATCTTGAACAAGCGCGGTGTTGACTGTGTGATTGGTGGCTGTGATGTAAACCAACAGGGGTTGATGAGTATCCGGCTTGTGGAGGATAGGTGGTGAGGTAAGGGTGGTTTTCAGCTTTTGGAAAATTTGTTCGCAGTCGTCAGTCCACGTGAACCTGGCAGATTTTTTGAGGAGTTGTATTATGGGTTAGGTTTGTTCAGCTAGTTTGGGCAGAAAATGGGAAATGGCTGTAAGGCGGCCTATGAGGCGTTGGACTTCTTTGATGTTGGTGGGACTACGCATTTCGATAATTGCTTCGCATTTTTCAGGGTTGGCCTCTAGCCGCGCTGGGTTAGCATGAATCCGAGGAATTTACCGCGGTCGACGCCGAATACACATTTGTCGGGGTTGAGGCGGAGGTTGTATTGGCGTAATGCGGAGAAGACTGCTGAGAGGTCTTGCGCGTGTTGGTGATGGCTTGGAGATTTGACAACCATGTCATCGACGTATACTTCGACACATTGTCCTATCAAATGACTGAAAACTATATCCATCAACCGTTGGTAGGTTGCTCCGGCGTTTTTGAGGTCAAAAGGCATAACTTTGTAAAAATAATTGGCATCGTCTGTGATGAAGGCGATCTTGTTCATGTCGGATGCGACCATGGGGATTTGATTGTAACCGGAATATGCATCCAGGAAATTGAGTACTTTATTTCTCGTCGCGCCGTCAATAAGTCGGTCAATGTTGGGTAAGGGGTAGGCATCTTGAGGACAGACTTTGTTTAGATCTGTGTAATCGACACAAATCCGCCACTTGCCGTTGGCTTTCTTCACCAAGACTACGTTAGAAAGCCAAGTGGTGTATTGAGGTTTTTCAATGAATCCTGCGCTCAGTAACTTATCGGCCTCGGCCTTAGCTGCTAGGCATCGTTCCTCACCGAGTTTGCGTTTTTTCTGAGAGATATAGCGGGCTTCTTTGTAGATGGATTACTTGTGGGATGCTCCAGGTAAGTCAACAGCTGACCAAGCAAAAAGGTTTGTGTTGCCGACTAGGACAGGTGTGATTATGGCACGCTCGTCAGAGTTTAATCCGGTGCCTAGGTTGATGGAGTGGCCATTTGGAAGTTCCACGGGGGAGGTTTCTTCAACAGGTTCGAGACGAACATCTCGGCCCACTCTGGGGTCTAGATCTTCACCCGATAGAGTGATCTCAGAGCTAGGTGGTGGCTCGATGTGGTTGGTTTACTGGATTGGGAGTTGTGGGCGTATGCTGGCCATGTAGCATTCGCGTGCCAGGCGTTGGTCACAATGGACGATGAAAATGTCGCCAGAAGGGGAAGGGAATTTCATGACCAGGTGAGGGGTGGAGACGACGGCGCCGAGGGTGTTGAGCGAGGGACGACCAAGGAGGACATTATAGGATGTAGGTGCGTCAACGATGAGGAAGCAGATGGGAATGGTTTTAGTTCGGGCTCCGTCACGAAATACGGTGTGAAGGTCAATGTCACCGCGGGTGGAAACTTGTTCTCCAAAAAAGCAATAGATGGGTTCATCATACGGGACCATGGCAATGTCTGGGAGCTGGATTTTTTGATATGTTGCCCAGTAGAGGATGCCAACGGAGCTGCCCTGGTTGACAAGGACTTTCTTGACTGCGTAGTTTTCGATTTCGATAATGATGACCATGGGGTCGTCTTGTTGGTGATCGAGGCCGTGGAAGTTGTCGTCCGTGAAGGTAATGGGAGGCATGCGGCGTATGTGATGGGAATGAGTAATATGGTTTATGGAATGGATATGGCGGAGGTGTTTCTTTCTGGCAGAAGAGGTGGATCCTCCACTAGCGAAACCGCCAGAGATGGTGTTGATAGTGCCACGTAGGGATGGCAACGGGGTGGGGCGGGGACGGGTTTCACTATCCCATACCCATCCCCGCATAAAAAAAATCATCCCCATCCCCATACCCAAACCCAACGGGTATCAAATTTTTGACCCATCCCGATCCCCACCAGGTAACGGGTATAATCTCGTACCCATACCCGTACCCTTGTTTTAACTACTTCAATATTAATTTTTATAAAAGAGAAAAAAAATTACAGTAAAGAAGACATAACATTATCAAATATTCAATATTAGGAGGATGATTGTTTCTTCCATATCAAATACTTTAAAATAAATTATAATTGTTTACATTTTAGATTATTAAATTTGTAAACTACAACATTGATGAACTTAGTTGATAAAATTAAAAAATATTTCAAAAAAATATAAAAGGAAAACAAATATTCAAATTAAAATATATTTTAAATGTTTGTTTACTTCAATTATTTAAATTCTAATGAATCTCTTTTTTATACACTAGTAAAAGTTATAATACGTCACTTGATCAAAATGATACAAAAAACAAATAATAAATATAATAATAATCTTTTGACATAGATTTTGTATCTTTTGAACTTCAATATATGTTGGATAGTGACAAGAAATGGTTTAAACGGTGTTAGTAAAAAAGGACCCAATTGAACAAAATTGACGAAAATTGGGACCTATTTGAATAGAAAACCAAAATTAGGACTTATTTGAAAAAACTGGACGAAAATTGGGACCAAAAAGGTATTTTAACCTAAATAAAAGTTATTTATACAATTAAAGTGAAAATATTACAGTATGATTAATAATGAGTTATAAAATAACAAATAATTAGATAGAATATATCAAATATTGTTTTACATGATGAAAATAAACAATAAATAAAAATATTAAAAAACTAACAACTGTGTGGTTTAGAAATAATTTGAGAGACTATTGAAAGAAATCGCACAAAGGAAATCAAATGTATAATTAAGGTATGATAAGATGAAAAATACCTTAGAGAACTAATTATTAAATTATGTTTGAAGTCGTTAAAATTAAATAGAAATATATTAGTGACAAAAAAATTTGTCATCAAATTACAAATAAATTAGTAATTAAATTGGTCACTAAATCAAGTACCGATTCGATCATTGAATCGGTCACTAATTTAATCATTGATTCAGACAATAAATCAACTACTACCACCAATGACGAAAAATAGTGACTGATATGGGTTAATGACTAAATTAGTCACTATTTCATGTTTTTCTTGTAGGGAAATATCATGTACTCTTCCTAAATATCATTATATATATATATATATATATATGTGTGTGTGTGTGTGTGTGTGTGTGTGTGTGTGTATTTATGTATAATTTTAACCACTTCAAACATAATTTAAAGTAAAAAAATTACAGTATGATTAATAATAAGTTATGAAATAATAAAAAAAATTAGATAGAATATATCGAAATATTATTCTACATGATGAAAATAATAAACAATTAATAAAAATATTAAAAAACTAACAAATGTGTGTTTTAGAAATAATTTGAGAGACCATCGAAAGAAATCGCACAAAGGAAATCAAATGTATAATTAAGGCATGATAAGATGAAAAATATCTTAGAGAACTAAGGAAACTTTTCAAATATCAACATATATACTCAATGATTGAAAAATAACGAAAATTATTTTAATGAAACAAAAGAATTATTCAAATTAAACAAAAATTAATAATAATAATAATAATAATAATAATAATAATAAGTAAAGAAATTTTTTTATATTACCTTAAATTATGAGTATAAACATTCTCATGTGAAAGGAAAATATATAATAAATAAAAATATTAAAAAAGAATAGAAATATTCAAATGTGAGCATAAATTTTCTTTAATTAACATACATCATTCTAACATAATTACATAAAGGTTATGATAATATAAAAAAAATATTAGAGATACGAATAAATTTCATGACAAAACAAATAATTAAAAGAAATAATATATATATATATATATATATACATATAGTTACTTAATTAATTGTGAATATTTTAATAATTTAAACGAGAATGTAGATATGGCGGGGACGGGTACTATAGCGGGGATATGTCCATCCCCAATCAATGCGGGGATTCCCCGTCAAAACAGGGACCTTGTAGCTTTAGATGCCTCCTTGGCCTTTCCCTTTTGAGTGGGATCGGCCTCGATCTTTCGCCTAAGGCGAGAGTTTTCCTGTCGCAGTGCCTCCATCTTATCAACGCTACGTTTCTTTAGATCAGCCATCTCTTGTTGCATTTTGGCTTGACCGTCAAGGATGGCGGCCAGATCTGGGGTGATGTTAGCGGGTCCTAAGGGGCCAGCGTCAGCTTGCTTGTTAAATCCAGCTCTAGTACGGGTTGAAACCATCTTCGGAGAAAAACGGGTAGTAAGGTGTTGTCTCGTGCCCCACAGTGGGCGCCGATTGTTCCTGTAGAAAACAAATAAGATCAGTTAGGCACAAGTATCACCTTACCCATATCCGCTATCTCCTCGATTGACTTCTCCCCTTCTTGCATATATCGGCTTGGACCTAGGAGGGGTTACCTGTAGAAGGGACTTCGAAGCTTAAGTCAGCCAAAGCTCTCAAAGTCAAATCAAATGATTAATGGAGTAATGAATGCGTACCTTTAATTCGTGGGTCCATGTGTATTTATAGATTATTAATTATGTTTTCCCATTCTGTGGGCCGGGCCCTGGTTTGGGCCATAGGTGGGCCTAGGCCCTTAGTCTTGACTATTGGGGGCTCACTATATATTAGGGGGCTTTGATTTCACTAAGTGTCTTAAGGTTATCAGCATAAACCGACTACTCCCTTTGGTGGTTTGTGTTGCTCATATACTGTCCTAGGCAGGTTCAATTGTTCCTCTTAGCGTCTTAAGTTACCGGTTCAGGCCGGTTAGGCTTAACTCAGCCTAGGCCGGTTACTTGAATGATTTTACGTGTAGGTATGGTGATCGTTTATTATTATTATTTGGTTAAATTGGCTCGGTGTGGTACATTTAACAAACTTTACTCTTAATCCACCCACTTTCACCTTTAATCCACTTAAAGTGAACAACACAAACTTCACACTGTAATCCACTTGATGTCATCCTCTCCCTCTCTATCCAATAAACCTTGAGGGAAAGAAAGGGGAAGGAAGATGAAAATTCTTTTATTTTGAAATTATCTCTGTTATGTCTTGGTTTGAGGGTGATATCACGATTACAATTATGTCCGCAATTTATTTTTCAGCTTAATTATTAAAATGACGTAAAAATATGACTTTTTAAATTATTTTCACAAAAATAATTAATAACGAAAATTTGAAAATTGTTATAAAATAAGGTTTAAAAAGTAATTTTTAATTATAAATTTTTTTATTACATTATCTTTTTAATATTTTTTTATTAAAATATGTTACTTTCATTTATACATTTTCATTTTTTTTTCTACGATAAATCAAACTTATATAATGATAATTTTTAATTATTTTTAAAATAAAGTATAATATGGTAATCTTGTTTTTTTATGATTTAAATACAATATTTAATCTATCACATCCATCAAATTACTCGTAAACTTCAACAAACTTTACTTTAACTCAACTCACTTTCACCTTTAATCCCCTTAAAGTGAACAAGACAAGTTTCACACTCTAATCCACTTGGATTCATCCTATCTCTCTCCCTCCAATCAACTATGAGGGAGAGAGAGGGAAGGAAGAGGGAAATTCCTCTATTTTTCAATCATGTCTGTTATGCAATGGTTTGAGGGTGATATCAAGATTACAATTATGTATGCAATTTATTTTTTAGCATAATTACGAAAACGATATAAAAATAACGAAAATTTGAAAATTGTTATAAAATAATGTTTAAAAAGTAATTTTTAATTATAAATTTTTTTATTACAATATCTTTTAAATACTTTTTTATTAAAATATGTTACTTTCATTTATACATTTTCATATTTTTTCTACGATAAATCAAACTTATATAATAATAATCTTTATTATTTTTAAAATAAAGTACAATTTGATAATATAGTTTTTTTATCATTTAAATATATTTTTTAATCTATCACATCCATCAAATCACTCACAAACTTCAACAAACTTAACTCTAAATCCACCCACTTTCACCTTTAATCCACTTAAAGTTAACAACACAAACATCACACTATAATCCACTTGATGTCATCCTCTCCCTTTCCATCTGATCAACCTTGAGGGAGAGAGGAGAAGGAAGAGGGAAGTTCTTTATTTTTAAATCATCTTTGTTATGTCTTGATTTGAGGGTGATATCAAGATTACAATAATGTCTGCAATTTATTTTTCAACTTAATTATGAAAATGATATAAAAATATGACTTTTAAAATTACTTTTACGAAAATAATTAAAAACAAAAATTTAAAAATTGTTATAAAATAAGGTTTAAAAAGTAATTTTTAATTATAAATTTTTTTATTACATTATCTTTTAAATATTTTTTTATTAAAATATATTATTTTCATTTATACATTTTCATATTGATTCTACGATAAATCAAACTTATATGATGATATTTTTTAATTATTTTTAAAATAAAGTACAATTTGGTAATGTTGTTTTTTTATGATTTAAATATAATTTTTAATCTACCACATTCATCAAATCACTCGCAAACTTTAACAAACTTTACTCTTAATCCACCCACTTTCACCTTTAATCCACTTAAATTGACCAAGACAAACTTCGCACTGTAATCACCTTATGTCATCCTCTCCCTCTCCATCCAATCAACCTTGAGGGAGAGAGTGGAAGGAAGAGGGAAATTCTTTTATTTTTAAATCATATATGTTCTGTCTTGGTTTCAGAGTGATATCAACATTACAATTATGTCCGCAATTTAGTTTTCAACTTAATTATGAAAATGATATAAAAATATGAGTTTTCAAATTACTTTTACAAAAATAATTAAAAACGAAAATTTAAAAATTGTTATAAAATAAGGTTGAAAAAGTAATTTTTAATTATAATTGTTTTTATTACATTATCTTTTAAATATTTTTTTATTAAAATATATTACTTTCATTTATACATTTTCATATTTTTTCTACGATAAATCAAACTTATATAATGATAATTTTTAATTATTTTTATAATAAAGTGCAATTTGGTAATCTTGTTTTTTATGTTTTAAATATAATGTTTCATCCATCAAATCACTCACAAACATCAACAAACTTTCCTCTAAATCCACCCACTTTCACCTTTAATCCACTTAAAGTGAACACGATAAGCTTCACACTCTAATCCACTTGAATTCATCTTATCTCTCTCCCTCCAATCAACGATGAGAAGAGAGAGGGGAAGCAAGAGGGAAATTCCTCTATATTTCAATCATGTCTGTTATGAAATGGTTTGAGGGTGATATCAAGATTATAATTATGTCCGCAATTTATGTTTTAGCATAATTATGAAAACGATGTAAAAATAACGAAAATTTAAAAATTGTTATAAAATAAGGTTTAAAAAGTAATTTTTAATTATAATTTTTTATGACATTACTTTTAAATGTTTCTTTTATTAAAATATGTGACTTTCATTTATACATTTTTATATTTTTTGTACGATAAATCAAACGTATATAATGATAATTTTTATTTATTTTTAAAATAAAGTATAATTAGGTAATCTTGTTTTTTTATGATTTAAATATAATTTTTAATCTATCACATCCATCAAATCACTCGCAAACATCAACAAATTTTACTTTAAATCCACTCACTCACACCTTTAATCCCTCTAAAGTGAACAAGACAAGCTTCAGACTCTAATCCACCTAAATTCAACCTATCCCTCTCCCTCCAATCAACGATGAAGGAGAGAGACGAAAGGAAGAGGGAAATTCCTCTATTTTTCAATCATGTCTATTATGCAATGGTTTGAGCGTGATATCAAGATTATAATTATGTAAGCAATTTATTTTTTAGCATAATTATCAAACGATGTAAAAATAACGAAAATTTGAAAATTGTTATAAAATAATGTTTAAAAAATAATTTTTAATTATAAATTTTTTATTACATTATCTTTTAAATATTTTTTTATTAAAATACCTTACTTTCATTTATACATTTTCATATTTTTTCTACCATAAATCAAACTTATATAATGATAATTTTTAATTATTTTTAAAATAAAGTACAATTAGGTAATCTTGTTTTTTTATAATTTAAATATAATTTTTAATCTATCACATCCATCAAATGACTCGCAAACATCAACAAATTTTACTTTAAATCCACTCACTTACACCTTTAATCCTTTTAAAGTGAACAAGACAAGCTTCACACTCTAATCCACCTGAATTCAACCTATCCCTCTCCCTCCAATCAATGATGAAGGAGGATGACGAAAGGAAGAGGGAAATTCCTCTATTTTTCAATAATGTATGTGATGTAATGGTTTGAGGAACATATCAAGATTATAATTATCCATGCAATTTATTTTTTAGCATAATTATGAAAACGATGTAAAAATAACGAAAATTTGAAAATTGTTATAAAATAATGTTTAAAAAATAATTTTTAATTATAAGTTTTTTATTCTATTATCTTTAAATTATTTTTTATTAAAATATGTTACTTTGATTTATACATTTTCATATTTTTTTTTCTTGGATAAATCAAACTTATATAATGATAATTTTTAATTATTTTCAAAATAAAGTACAATTTGGTAATCTTGTTTTTTTATGATTTAAATATAATTTTTAATCTATCACATCCATCAAATCACTCACAAACTTTAACAAACTTTACTCTTAATTCACCTACTTTCACCTTTAATCTACCTAAAGTGAACAACACAAACTTCACACTATAATCCATTTGATGTCATCTCCATCCAATCAACCTTGAGGGAGAGAGGGGAAGGTAGAGGGATATTCTTCTATTTTTAAATCATCTCTGTTATGTTTTGGTTTGAGGGTAATATCAAGATTAAAATTATGTCCACAATTTATTTTTCATCTTAATTATGAAAATAATGTAAACATATGACTTTTTAAATTATTTTTACAAAAATAATTAATAACAAAAATTTGAAAATTGTTATAAATGAAGGTTTAAAAAGTAATTTTTAATTATAAATTTTTTTATTACATTATCTTTTAAATATTTTTTTATTAAAATATGTTACTTTCATTTATACATTTTCATATTTTATTCTACCATAAATCAAACTTATATAATGATAATTTTGAATTATTTTTAAAATAAAGTACAATGTGGTAATCTTTTTTTTTATTATTTAAATATAATTTTTAATGTATCACTTCCATCAAATCACTCACAAACTTCAACAAACTTTACTCTAAATCCACTCACTTTCACCTTTAATCCCCTTAAAGTGAACAAGAAAAGCTTCACACTCTAATCCACTTGAATTCATCTTATCCCTCTCCCTCCAATCAACGATGATGGAGAGAGAGGGTAGGAAGAGGGAAATTCCTCTATTTTTCAATAATGTCTGTTATGTAATGGTTTGAGGGAGATATCAAGATTACAATTATGTACGCAATTTATTTTTTAGCATAATTATGAAAAAACGATGTAAAAATAACGAAAATTTGAAAATTGTCATAAAATAATGTTTAAAAAATAATTTTTAATTATAAATTTTTTATTACATTATCTTTTAAATATTTTTTATTAAAATATGTTACTTTCATTTATACATTTTCATATTTTTTTTCTTGGATAAGTCAAACTTATATAATGATAATTTTTAATTATTTTTAAAATAAAGTACAATTTGGTAATCTTGTTTTTTTATGATTTACATGTAATTTTTAATCTATCACATTCATCAAATCACTCACAAACTTTAACAAACTTTACTCTTAATTCACTAACTTTCACCTTTAATTCATTTAAAGTGAACAACACAAACTTCACACTATAATCCACTTGATGTCATCCTCTCCCTCTCTATCCAATCAACCTTGAGGGAGAGAGGGGAAGGAAGAGGGATATTCTTTTATTTTTAAATCATTTCTGTTATGTCTTGGTTTGAGGGTGATATCAAGATTACAATTATGTCCGCATTTTCTTTTTCAGTTTAATTATTAAAATGATGTAAAAATATGAATTTTCAAATTAATTTTACAAATATAATTAATAACGAAAATTTGAAATTTTTTATAAAATAAGGTTTAAAAAGTAATTTTTAATTATAAATTTTTTTATTACATTATCATTTAATAATTTTTTTATTAAAATATGTTACTTTGATTTATACATTTTCATATTTTTTTTCTTTGATAAATAAAACTTATATAATAATAATTTTGAATTATTTTTAAAATAAAGTACAATTTGGTAATCTTGTTTTTTTTATGATTTAAATATAATTTTTAATCTATCACATCCATCAAATTACTCACAAACTTCAACAAATTTTTAATCTATCACTTTCACCTTTAATACCCTTAAAGTGAACAAGACAAGCTTCACACTCTAATCCACTTGAATTGATCTTATCCCTCTCCCTCCAATCAACGATTAGGGAGAGAGGGGAACGAAGGGAGAAATTTCTCTATTTTACAATCATGTCGGTTATGCAATGGTTCGGCTGTGATATCAAGATTACAATTATGTTCGCAATTTATTTTTTAGCATAATTATGAAAATGATGTAAAAATATCGAAAATTTAAAATTTGTTATAAAATAAGGTTTAAAAAGTAATTTTTAATTATAAAATTTTTTGTTTCATTATCTTTTAAATATTTTTTTATTAAAATATGTCACTTTAATTTATACATTTTCATATTTTTTCTACGATAAGTCAAACATTTATAATGATAATTTTTAATTATTTTTAAAATAAAGTACAATTTAGTAATCTTGTTTTTCTTTGATTTCAATATAATTTTAAATCTATCACACCCATCAAATCACTCACAAACTTTAACAAAATTTACTCTTAATCCACCCATTTTTACCTTTAATCCATTTAAAGTGAATAACACAAACTTCACACTGTAATCCACATTATACCACCCTATCCCTCTCCATCCAATCAACCTTGAGGGAGAGAGGGGAAGGAAGAGGGAAATTCTTCTAATTTTAAATCATCTCTATTATGTTTTGGTTTAACGATGACATCAAGATTACGATTATGTCAGCAATTTATTTTCAGCTTAATTATGAAAGATTTGTAAAAATATGACTTTTCAAATTCTTTTTACCAAAATAATTAATAACGAAAATTTAAAAATTCTTATAAAATAAGGTTTAAAAAGTAATTTTTAATTATAAAATTTTTTGTTACATTATATTTTAAATATTTTTTTATTAAAATATGTCACTTTCATTCATACATTTTCATATTTTTTCTACGATAAATCAAATTTATATAATGATAACTTTTAATTATTTTTAAAATAAAGTACAATTTGGTAATCTTGTTTGTCTTTGATTTCTATATAATTTTTAATTTATCACATCCATCAAATCACTCACAAACTTTAACAAACTTCACACTGTAATTCACTTGATGTCATCCTCTCCCTCTCCAACAGATCAACCTTGAGGGAGAGAGGGGAAGGAAGAGGGAAATTCTTTTATTTTTAAATACTTTCTGTTATGTCTTGGTTTGATGATGATATCAAGATTACAATTATATTCCCATTTTCTTTTTCAGTTTAATTATCAAAATGATCTAAAAATATGAATTTTCGAATTATTTTTAAAAAAATAATTAATAACGAAAATTTGAAAATTGTTAAAAAATAAGGTTTAAAAAGTAATTTTTAATTATAAATTTTTTTATTCCATTATCTTTTAATAATTTTTTTATTAAAATATGTTACTTTCATTTATACATTTTCATATTTTTTTTCTTGGATAAATCAAACTTATATAATGATAATTTTTAATTATTTTTAAAATAAAGTACAATTTGGTAATCTTGTTTTTTTATGATTTAAATATAATTTTTAATCTATCACATCCACCAAATCACTCACAAAAATCACAAACTTTACTCTAAATTCACTCACTTTCACCTTTAATCCCCTTAAAGTCAACAAAATAAGCTTCACACTCTAATCCACTTGAATTCATCCTATCCCTCTCCCTCCAATCAACGATGAGTGAGAGAAAGGGGAAGGAAGAGGGAAATTCCTCTATTTTTCAATCATGTCTGTTATGCAATAGTTTAGGGTGATATCAAGATTACAATTATGTCAGTAATTTATTTCTCAGCTTAATTATGAAAATTTTGTAAAAATATGACTTTTCAAATTGTTTTTACCAAAATAATTAATAACGAAAATTTGAAAATTGTTATAAAATAAGGTTGAGATAGTAATTTTTAATTATAAATTTTTTATTACATTATCTTTTAATTATTTTTTTATTAAAATATGTTACTTTCATTTATATATTTTCATATTTTTTCTACGATAAATTAAACTTATATAATGATAATTTTTAATTATTTTTAAAATAAAGTACAATTTGGTAATCTTATTTTTTTATGATTTAAATATAATTTTTAATCTATCACATCCATCAAATCACTCACTAACTTAAACAAAGTTTACTCTTAATCCACCCATTTTCACCTTTAATCCACTTAAAGTGAACAACAGAAACTTCACATTATAATCCACTTGATGCCATCCTCTCCCTCTTCATCCAATCAGCCTTGAGGGCGAGAGGGGAAGGAAGAGGGAAATTCTTTTATTTTTAAATCACCTCTGGTATGTCTTGGTTTGATGGTGATATCAAGATTACAATTATGTTCACATTTTCTTTTTCAGTTTAATTATGAAAATGATGTAAAAATATGAATTTTCAAATTATTTTTACAAAAATAAATAATAACGAAAATTGAAAATTGTTATAAAATAAGGTTTAAAAAGTAATTTTTAATTATAAATTTTTTTATTACATTATCTTTTAATAATTTTTAAATTAAAATGTTACTTTCATTTATACATTTTCATATTTTTTTTTGTTTATAAATCAAACTTATAAAATGATAATTTTTAGGCTAAATTACCCTTTTGGTCCCTCTATTTGTCATGAAATTTCATTTTGGTCCTCGAGATTTTCGTTGTCTCAATTTGGTCCTCATATTCTTAAAAGTGACTCAATTTGGTCCTCACCGTTAACTTTGACCAGACGGTGTTAAAGTCAACGCCACGTGTCAATTTCTGGTTTTTTTAATTTTTTTAATTTTAATTTTTTTAATTTTTTTTAAATTTTTTAAAATTTTTTTTAAAATTTTTTTAAATTTTTTTTCTTTTTGACACGTGTCACTTCATAGTCGTGCCACGTGTCAAAGTGACTCAATTTGGTCCCTATATTTGTTTTTAGTTTCAATTTAGTCCCAATTTTTGTAAAAATGAAGCAATATTGTCCC
>Ga0214544_1008885_pt1 | contig 16297 bp, 6 predicted proteins | sample CNSS3metaG_FD_160074 | JGI IMG/M metagenome (GOLD analysis project Ga0214544, IMG submission 160074) | Root nodule microbial communities from cowpea collected in UCLA plant growth center, Los Angeles, California, USA - CNSS3 | ecosystem: Host-associated > Plants > Roots > Nodule | place: USA...
TTCATAAAAGTGGAGCTTTCTTATAATAATGATCTCACTCAAACACAAGTGAGATTGCTTGAGTAACATAATTTAGAAAAATGAAGTGTGCATTTGATTGAATGGTGAACACCTCTTTTTTGTATGAGAAAGATACCAACCATCAATAATAATAATAATAATAATAATATTATTATTATTATTATTATTATTATTATCTTTTAGCCATTTATTATTTTATGAAAGAGTATCAATTTAATTTTTATAATTTGTATTACTTTATTATTTAATATAGCATAAAGTTTCTAGTTTTAACTTTGATTAAATTGTAATTGAACTAATCATAAAATAGTACGGTAATATCTTTATCAATATAAGAATCGGTCTAACTTTAGAACATTAAATATAGCACTGAATACCAAAATACTTCTCCTTGTATATTTATTTTTTGATTATGACATTTTTGTTGATGGTATGTTCAGTACAAAATTTAATTAAAAGATTATTCTACAAAAGAATATTAAATAAGATTAACTTATAAAGTTAATTATGCGAGAGAAACTAAATTGAATCGGCTAAGTTTTCTCTTCTCTTTTTTCACAACTAGAACAATCATAATACTTCCAATTTTTTTCAAATATATGGTCATATCTAATATCATTATTGTTAAGAAGTGGACACGCCAAGGTCTATAAATCTCGTATGTGGGACTAGATATTAATGGGTGATTCGATAACGGGTGAAACTACATGTCTAAGAAACACAAATCTTGATAGACTTTAACTATGACTCTGATACCATGTTAAGGAGTGAACTTTAAGCCCAACTCAATCCCACAAAACCATCTTGTAAGGTGAGATTTGCACCCACTTATATACTATGAAATTGTCTGACTTATCTCTAGTCGATGTGAGACTTCCAACAATTATGAATTTTGACATCTCATATATAGCGACATCTCAAAGTCTATCAATTATTTATTATCACTTGAAAATTTATTATAAAATAAAATAAAAGAATACAAAACATGGGGACCACACTAATGTTAAATAGTTCCCATAAATTCGATATAAATAGAAATATATACCCTTAAATACTCCAAAGCACAATATTGTCGATTTTTTTGGTTAGAACAATATTAATAATATACATTTCTACTCATACTTAATGAGTTATTGCATCTTAAATTTGTAATTTGAGGTACTTTCATGGGACTCAAGGGTAGAACAAGTGAATCATTAGCTTTAGGCCTCCAGACAAAGAAAGCATCAAAATTATTTTTTACTACTAATATTTTTTTATTAAATTAATTATAAAGTTACGTTGAAGAGAAAAGGCCTCAATTTTTTTGTACTAATATACCATTATTAAATTTGTAACATCCTATTTAATAGTTTTTCATACTATCAAATAAAACATTATATCATGATTAAACATAGCAAATAGTAGGGGTGGCAGTTATACACACATAGTATATATATATCTAGTACAGTCCTCCACACTGCTACATCTATGAACACATATACACCAGGTAAGAGTAGGTAGAAAGGATGCTAAACTACACCCAAACCCTCAAAATATACAGTAAAAGTCTAAACTATAGTGGGCACTCCTTGCCAGGCTCCAACTCCTACTCAAGAGGGGGCATCTCCATCTGGTTTCAGCTCTGCTCCCACCAAACATAGGTGATCATTGCAAAGGGATAATATGCAAAAGCAGACAACACAAACAAAAAGGGTAAGCTAACTGAAAGAAACAACATCAATACACTTCGCAAATAGAGATATCATTTATAGCATATAATTCAATCATAATTTATAGACTCGATATCCGGATTGTGTAAGTGACGTTGGAGCTCTTGGTGGCTTGCACCTGTAACGGTTCCCAGACTCTGCAGAGTCTGGACACATGGAGTATTCACCCGACCGTTCCCAGGGTAAGTCCCATCCATGTCTAAGACTTGATCGAGTCCGACGACGAGGACCTCCTGCTACTCCTCACGACATAATCCATTCTACTCTATCTGAGCTTGAATGATTATTGGAGTTCCAGGATACCAACCATTATAGATTCCTTACATCCTTACACACACTACAATTCCCACTTGGATTTTCCTTGAAATTCCATTTAAACTTCATCTTCTCATAACTTATATTCATCCAATTAAATCATTCAATACATCAATGGTAGCATTCCAATCATACAGAGCCTAAATTGCACAAAGATGCATTAAAACATATATTTTTACCAAAGAAAACAGATTTGAAGCACTACTACTGCAGTACCTCTCGCTCAGGCTAAAAAGTCTAGCCTAGGCGAGAGGTTATCTCGCTCATGCGAGACACTAACAGTGGCAAAAAGAGAAAACCTGGGCGAACTCTCGCTCAGGCTAGACTGGTTCGCCTAGACAAGATCGCATCTCGCTCAGGTGACTCCAGCTCGCCTAGGCGAGGCTTCGCGCAGGAACAGGGGTGCGTCTCCTGATGCTTTCGCTCAGGCGAGAGTAACTCGCCTAGGCGAAAATACCAGGTCACAAACCTATTCCCACATGCATCAGACTAGTTTCTAACAATCACCAAGTAATTTTTCACCAATTCACGCAATACAAACACGAATTCATCACTCCATTACATAATTCAAGTTCATCCATGCATTTTCTATTCAAATTTGAGAAGAGGAGTTAGCTTCCCTTACCTCTATATATATTCCTAACTAGCTAGGGTCCTCCCACCCAAGAGCACTTAAGCTATACCACTTAGTGAGCTGAAATTGCAAATTCCAAGTATGAGAAGGGTTTCCAGAATGACTAAGCAGAAATGGGTTCTATAGATTTCGAATTAGAGAGGAAGGTAGAGGTTGGGAGTAACTTACATGGAGGAAAAGGGATCGTAGCAGAGAGGAGGAGTCCTGATTTGGCCTCAGGTCTGGATTTCTGCAGCAGAGGGAGAGGAATTCAGATGATCAGGCAGAGAGGGTAGAGGAAGAGGAGAGGAAGAAATATGTAGTGAATTTGTGGTGTGGTTTCTGTTGTGTGAGTGGCAGAGAGAAGAAAGATTAAGGAAAGCAAGGAAATTGGGTTTCTTACAAAATTAATTATAAATTTATGTTTAAAAAAAAACCTCAAAAAAATATTTTATTATTAATATAACTCTACTAAATTAATTATAAGTTTATGTTTGAGAATAAAATAAAATATAATTAAATTATTATTAGTGTCTGTTATTTTTATTGGTATTAAAAATGACAACTAATGAGTTAAAATCTTTATTTAGTAAATAATAATTTTATTTAGGAAAAATAGAATGATTAGTTATCTTCATTCTCTTATAATCAATCTAAATCTTATTTTTTTTATCTTTTAATCTCTATGTGATGTCTCTTATCTCTCCCTACTTTCTTCTCTTCTAAGAGTCATTCTTTTAGGGTTTTGACAAATTATTGAATCTCATAATGCCCGTATATACCAATTTTTTCTTCCTCATTTCTGATTAGTATGTTTTTTCTCTATATTTGTGTTGTTGTTTTTATTTTATTTTGGATTTGTATTAAAATTAGAAATGTGTTTCTTTTGCTCAATTATGTTTTTTGGTACTTTTCAATTTATGAGTTTCGAAACGAGGAACTGGAATTTTTCTACAAAACTATTAATTAGATTATGGTTAGTCTTTTGGTGGATATTAGATTAATTGGAACATAATTCAAAGTTGGGTTTTCTTTAAAAGATAATTCAAGTTTAGGAAAAAGAAAACTTACTATCAGATGTGCAGAAAGAAACAATTTGATAATTTGATGAAAACATTGAGAATGAAATTATAAAATCTCTTTAAGAATCATTTAGAATTAATTACCTTTTGTATATTGTAGATAAAACAATTACCAACCACCCTTCAAAGTATTTGAACAATTTTAAACATATAAAGACATTTATGTTTTTTATTTAGTGTTAAAAAATTAAAGTCACTGGATTAAACATTTCTTAAAGAAAAAATGCTTAAACCTTGAAAACTCTTTAAAACATGATAATTTGTTGGATATTGATAGATTTGATTTATTTTCAGAATTAAATATCTTAAGAAAAATTATAGGTTTGGAAAATGATAAACCAAATGACATTCTTAATTATATAAAAAAATATATTCTTTTCCAAATACATATATCACTTATAAAATAATTTAACAACTCCATTGTCAGTTGCTTCACTTCAGACGAAAGAAGTTTCTCAAAACTAAAAATAATAAAAACTTATTTAAGATCAACAATATCTTAAAAAAATTCAATGAATTAGTCTTATTACCTATTGAAAAAAATATTAAATGGAATTAATTATGACAACTTAATAAATAATTTTTCATAAAAAAATAAAAAAAATAAATTTCAAATGAAATGTCTATTTTTTAAATTTGTTTTAAATCTCAAACTCTTGAGCCGTCCATGGATATCCTGATATCTAAAGTAAAAAAAAAAAAAAAAAAAATCCTTATAAATGCTAATATTTATTTAAATTTAATCCTTTTTGGTTTTAAAAAGAATATTTTCTGCATGCAAACTAACAATCGAACATCTAACCATATATTTAAGAAACAAAGTTATTCGTCAACCATATGCTGATCACCACTCAACCAATTATTTATTTCCCTATGTCCCTTCACCTCTCCTTTTAGCTACCAACAATTTGCTTAATTTTTTCATAACTATAGGTCAAACATTATAATCATTAATTATTTTTTTTAAAATAAAAAGTTAAATTTTTTTATTAAACATAAATAATTCTAGTTACTTATTTTGATTAAATATTTAATCATATTTTAATTACAATCATTTTTATAATAATAAAATAATTATATTAATTTGAAACATATGCTTGCTAAAAATGTTGGGTCTAATAGTAAGAATGTATTTTTTTTTTTGTAATATATAAGGGTGAAGTAAATTAAAAGGGTCGATTAAATTTAATTTTTGATTAAAACTTAAATTTATTTAATACGTTTTTGGGTGATTGTTTGTGTTTATATGTAGGTAGTAAATAACAATGGCCGTGAACTATACGTATGTTTAAAAGTAATAATGAGGAGGGTGTTTTAAGGAAATAATAAACGCTAAGAGTAAACATGGTACAACTAAAGTATGAATATTTTATTATGTAAATATAAAACCTATTTATCTATCTAAATTTTATTTCACAAAAAACTATTTCTCTAAAAACACTTTTTCTTTATCTTTTCTACCATGTTTTATATTTTTGAAGAATTTACTCATCTTTTTCATAGATTAAAGTTCACTTTAGAAATTTTGGTGAAGAGTATATCAAGTATATCAGATCATAATTTCTTTTAGGTCATTCTAGGATAAAGATAAATTTTTGTTAGTCCAGATCATAGGAGTATGTCCATATCATTGATCAGAGTTTTTGTATACATGTTTAGCTTTCTTTTGAGAATAGTAGAATTGGGAGCTTAAACTTAAGCAAACAAGCCTTAACAAGTATGGGGAAATAGTAAAGTTTTGATAATGCTTTTAGATAAACAATCTTCATGTGAAAGTGACATGAGCGCGATATTTGATTTTAGTAAGGAGTGTGTTATGTTAAAATGAAAATAGTCCATATTAGGCATAAGAAATGAAGAAAAATACCATTTTGAACCAATTAGATCCCATGTTATATTTTTTAGAATTTTTTAAGAGCAAAGCTCTCGTCAGGTGAAATGCATTTAATTGTAAATTTGAGAGGTTTGGTTAATATCGGGTGAGCCAACTATCACTAGGAGAAATTCAATTAACTGAAAATCCAATGTGTTCTCAGTAGGTGAGCATGTTTTTAGTTGATCTAGAAGGTTTTTGACTACACAAACAAGTCTTTGGCAAAGCGAGCAATGTTTTTGGCTGAGCAAGATAATGTTTTAAATTTTTTGAAAAACATATTTTTAGATGTTTCGAAATGTTAACATTTGTTTATCTACCTTTCATTAGATTATTTTATTCTTGACCACTATATTAGATTAAATATTATTAAATGTGATAAATGATGAATGGGTGATAATATTCGAAATTGAATTGAGATGAAATGCATATAAATGAGAGTGTATGATGTTTTTTCTGTGATATAACATGTGGTATAGGAAAAGAATATTATATTAAGATGTTTATGTTGTATATTGAATTTGGAATTTTGAAGGAGGTGATACTAAAATCTACTGATATTGGACTTACATAAAGGAAAATATTTGGTGGTGAGAGCCAATGGAGGTTTTATGACCTAGTTTATAGTGTGAAAAAAAAAAATTGTGTCTCGTAGGTCTTAGGGATTTATTCTATCATATGAGTGAACTAAGTTCCTATTGAGTAGCTTTGTTATGGTGACAACTTATTGAAGATAGTATAGAAGGTGAAGATATCTCTAAGTCTATATCAGCATATGAGTTAGACATGTCAAAGTGAGCCAATCCGGCTCACACGGGTTGGCTCACCACGAGCCGGGTTAAAAATGAGTGAATCCAACTCGACTCAACCCACCACGGGTTGGTGGGTTAAGTGGGTTGGCTCACCAACCCACCTAAAAAAATTATTTATTTATTTATTTTTTAGTATTCAAATATTTAAATAAATTTTTAAGTAACTCATGAGATGACAATCATAGTAAAATCAAGAACCAATGTTTTGATAATGCTCACCACCAATATATGAAGAATTATTTCCAAGAAAGTATCCATATAGTCTAAGAAAGTATAACTAATATTACAAATTTTCTGTCATGTTATTCAACAAAATATAAATAAAAAAACTATACATTTTTTTCATGCTAATTTAGAAAAAATTGTTTATAAGACGGTTACTTGAGTAATTTACTATAAAGATTATAGTTAAAGATTAAAGTATCAACATATATAACTTGACAATCAAATTAATTAAACATTCAAACTATTAAAATATAATTAAGCAACATTCTAGCATTTAAAAATATGAAATTGTGAACAAATATAATAGGAGTAGTAAATAATTATTAAAAAAATTAAAAAAATTAAAAGAAATTTTTTAAAAATTTTTAAAAAATTGTAAAACAATGTTGGTGGGTTAAGTGGGTCAACCCACCTTCAACCCGGTTCGAACCCGTTTAACCCGTGGGTTAAGTGAGTCGGGTTGAGTTCAATCCACTTTTGAAAAAGTTGAATTTTTCTCAATCCAACCCGGCTCGAACCCGTGGTGAGGCGGGTTGGCTCACAGGTTGAAACTCATTTTGACATCTCTAATATGAATCTTTCGGAAGTAGAGTCAGGTGTTAATCATGTGTGATGTTAACTACTTATGACATGAGAGGTAGTCAATGGGTTGAGAGTTAAACACTTGATCTCTAATACATATTTAACAAATGAATTGAAATTGTTAAAAATACCCTTTTGGAGTCGCCACTATAATTTATCTTGGAAATTATGGAAAAACCACAACGATAAAGCCTAGTATACAGATTCCGAATTTTGAGTTCGGGAGTCTGTTACATTGTAGGGAAGGTATAAACACCCTATTGTGCCCGCTCAAAGGCGATACCTCTAACTAAATATATGAAGATGTTGTGGATTTCAAAATGCTTAAATTTCCCTAAAAATAAAAAAGAATGAAAAGAACAAAAATATTTTTTTGTTTTAAGGGGTTTGACAAAGATAATTCCCCGCCCCTACGTATTTCTGTTCATAATAGATAATCAGGGTTACATTGTTCTTTCTTATCTTTTTTTTCTTTCACGTCCTTTGCATTGTTATCACTTTTTGATTTTTCGACATGCATTTCCATTTTTTTTCTTTTTTTTTTTTTGAATTGTTTGAACACCTGTTATGTATTTTGGATAATCTTGACATGTTGATGATCCTTGCTTAGGGATGAAGAAAGAAGTTATTATTCCAACTCAAAGAGGGTGCAAATGGATAGATATTTTGATCATTTTTTTGGTAGGAAAAATGGCAACATGTCATTTGGGAAGTCTGTCTTCTTTATTTTCACAAGAGCTTAACTCTATAAGACAAAATTCAGTAGCATCTAACATGCACAATTCTCTTGCTTTTTTCATTTTTTTTCTTAGTCCTATCTTTTGCTTAGACCGCATTGCAGGTTTTCAGCCTAACGGACATTTTTATTTAATCATTTTCCCAAATTAAGACCTCAACCTATTGTTAGACAAGGGTGTATAAACAAAATTTGCCCTAGTAGTTTTCATGCTTATTGTCTTGGAACAATCCTTTTATTTTGAGGCGAATTGAATGGACAAGGGGTTCAAGCAACATAAATGCATATGCTTCAACAAGAGATGAAAATCAACCACTATAAAGCAACGAACCATGGAAAACCTTACTCTCTCACCATTCTTAAACATTTTTCATTTTTTGAAATTTCCTTTATTTTTTTATCTTTTGAAAATGTCATACATTCAATGACTTTATTGAAAACTAATTCAGCATGTGATGTTTTTATTTTTGTTATTTCCACAATACCCTTTAGAAATGAGTCTAGACTTTGTGAATATACTTGTGATGTATTTTTCTTATTCTTTCAACTTTTGTTATTTTATTTACAAGCTTAGTGTGACACCAAGTATTTGAAAACATATATTTTTGAAAAACCAAAACAATATTTATTGAAATAATGCAGAGTACAACAATTTTTTTTTCAAAATAATGCCAATATCTCTATAATAGCACCCCCGTCAGGAAATCATCATGCATATAGTTTCTTGACCATGTTAGCATTGACTTCCCATCCATCCTTGTGAGAATTAGTGCTCCACCAAAAAATGTTTTTTTTTACAACATATGAGCCTTCATAATTTGGAGTTGACTTGCTACTGTGATCTTTCTGAATAAGCAAAATCTTTTGCAAGATTAATTCGACTTCATTAAACTCCTTAGGGTGCACTCTTTTGGTTGTCTATGACATGCTGCATTTAGCACCTTTTCTACAATGAGATTTAAGCCAATCAAACCTAGCTTGAATCAATTTTTCTTCTTTAAATTTGGTTTCCATCAACACTTCTCCTATCCCATATAATGTTGCCCTAGTTGATGTCCACATCGATATGGAAGCACCAGGAAGAAACTTAACCATAACCTTCTGTATGCTCTTTTCTTTACTTTCATTGACTACATCAATTGTTCAATTCTTCTTTGTACAATGAGAGTGCATCTTAACATTTTCTAGGTGGAGTTTTATTTCCTAGACTCCCCATTCCAATAATCTCACAATTCAGGGGAAGATTCTCGGTCATTTCTTGTAATCATCTTCCAATCATCGACAGGGGTGTTCAAAATTAAGAACATCGACATCATTATTTTCAAAAATTAACTATCATGTATGCATCATTTGAATTTATAAAAAATGATAAATAATCGCACAACATAAAGAAGGAAATGAAAAATGAAAAGGTAGGTGAAAATAAACATGATTTGATTATCAACTGAGCGTATAAAAGAAAAAGTATCAACCCATAAAGTCATGAGCCGTAAAGTCCTGGGCAAAGCAATAGTATCAACAAAAATAAAAATTACATTTATTCAAAGTCAAATATCACGAGTAAATTCATGATAGGTTTATATTTCATATAAGTTATGGTTATAGAGAGATTTGCCACCATTTTTATCCCAAAACCTTAAGGCAATGGTGTTATGAGTATTTATTCTTATATAGTGTTTAACTTTGTATATTCTATCCAATGTAGGACTTTTGACTCACACCACTTTTTTTTTCTTTCTCTTATCATATGGTATATTTTCCTTCAGGTGTATTGTGACCCCTTTTGGTTATGGTTATGCAGTCAATCACTCTGAACTATCGACTCTGATAGGGTTTATATTTTTTCATATATGAGTTATAGTTATTGAGAGATTGTGGTTCTATACATACATTTGAATTACACATATACAAGGCATTTGACACCACTTTTACCCCAAAACCTTAAGACAATGGTGTTATAGGTCTTTATTCTTATATAGTTGTTTAACATTATATATTCTATCCAATATGAGACTTTTAACTCACATTTAGACTATTTTCAATAATTCATAACACTCTAATTATCATGTTGACTTCTGGAAGACAAGTTCACAAGAAATTCGCATATGGAACTTCAAGATCATCTCCCAAAGCCGCCACTAGGGTTGGGCAAAATATACTGAACTGCACTGAACCATTAAAAACTGCACTGTACTAAAAAATAGTTCGTTTGAACTGCACTGAACTGAAAAACAGTTCAAACAAACTGAACTGAACTGAACTATTTTTTTGTTCTAACAAACTAAACTGAACTGCACTGAACTATAGTGCAATATAATATGAACTGAACTGAACTATTATATACATAATTGTTTTATGAACTGCATTATTCTTGAACTGAACTTTATATGTTATTCTTTGGCAACTTAATTAATTATTCACAACATCAACTACTTTTATTAGTAAATTAAATATATGCTAAACCATGAATTAACCAAAATCATGTAAAAGAATATTATTATTTCCAAATACCAATTTTTTAAAGAAATGTAACATTTTTAAAAATATTAAAATTAAAATTTAATTATATTAAACTAAGAAAACAAAAAAATATTTAAAATTTTGGTCTACCAAACCAGTGAAATCAATGTTGCGGCTCTGATTCACCTGCAAATGGTTGCGCTCCATCATCGATGTCATCCACTTTATCTTATTTCACCTCGGCAAATCCCACGCCACCCTCATTCTTTGTCCTTCAATCCCTTGAGAAACCTATTGTTAACTTAGAGAAAATAAACTTAATCATGAGTAGTACAATAGTTAACTATTAGTGCAAATAGTTAACTATTTCAAGTACAACTTTTTGAAACTTTAGCTAATCAATAGTACAATTCTGTTTTATTATCAATAGTTCAGTTATTTTTAGTTTGATATAGTTTAGTTAACTATAATTTACTATAATTAAGTTATTTTTCCCAATCCCGCCACCTGATCGGTGGTGATCCACCCATTTTGTGCATATACTTCTTTATTCTCACAACATATTTGCACCAAATATAGATGAAATATAGTGGATAAATATTATAATTATTCATTACAAATTAAAATTTGGTATTTAAAGAGTATTTATCCGATGAAAAAATCCAATTACAAAAAATTCAAGATGAGTTCCTTATGTATTGATTCCTAGAAAGTTTAATTTTCTTGAAAGGTCCGTAATATAATAATTGATCTCTTGATAATTCTTGATGGTAATGATGTTGAGTTAGATATCTATTTTTCATCCGTCATGAAGATTCTGGGTAGGTTTGATGGTGACTTTAGGAGCTAATGGTAGGATGAACTAAATACATTTGTTCCATCGATCACTCCAATCATTGTTATGTATTTCTTTTTTATTCTTCTTTTTTAAACTAAAATAATGCTAATAAAATATTTAGATCAATTCGTAAGATGCGTGAGTTTATTCTTCTACACTTGTTTGTTAAAAGTATTATTATAAAGATAAACAATAATTTAGAAAGGTTCTTTTAACAAGGCAATACTCAGGCCACATATTATGTTCTGAAAATGATCAAGATAAGTTTAAGAAAAATAGCACCATTTAATTGACATCTAGATTGAATTATTTTTTTATGAAAATATCTAGATTTGACTTTGAAGCTATTTGAGACAAAAATAATCAAATCACTTGTAAAAGAGAAGTTCATTCTGGTTCATATTCTGTTCATGGCGTACATGATTTAAGTTCAAATTTAACCATTTTCCTTTCCGTTGACAACGGGAGAAAAAGAAAAAGAAAAGTGTGAAATGTGGAAGAGGTTTAATGAATCATACAATTAATTATATATATATATATATATATATATATATATATATATATATATATGTGTGTGTGTGTGTGTGTGTTAAATATTACTATGTACTGTGATATTTATGATATTTTAGGTAGAGTAACATCAAAACACAAATAATATGTCATCACATAAAGAAATATTATTAAAAAAGAAATAAAAATAAGGAAGATCAAACTAAATTCACACACAAAACATTAGATAACATACTTTCTTCAGAAAAGTGAAACAACTCTAACCATAAAAAACTTTATATCTATTATAAAAAAAAGTATAATTACTAATTAGATTTCCTAATTTTTATTTAACTCAATTTGGTCCCTTATTATTGGTGGTTCAATTTAGTTCCCCAATTATTCAAAAGACTTCAATTTAGTCATCTCCATTAACTTGGAGTTAACACTATGTCCGTACAGGATATGTGTCAAGTCGTAGAATTTTTAATTTTTTCTAATCTTTTTTTAATTTTTAATTTTTATTTATTTTTTTCTAAAAATTTATAATCTGTCATGTGTCAGGTTACCATCGTATCACGTGACAATTTACAGTCATGACACATAGCAGTGGTAATAGTTGTTTTCAATTTAGTCCTCTATTTAAATTTTTGTTTCAATTTAGTATCATATTTTTAAAAACTATCTAATTTTGTCTCTCGAATTTAAGACTAAATTAGTAAATAAGCTTAATAACAACTTATATATACATGTTACAATAATCTTTTTAATATATACATCAAATCACTTCACCTAAATACTTAAATTATTTTATTTTTTATATTTTTACTTTTATAATTTTTTACACTGGAAATTTTTTATAATTGTAAAATATAAAATAATTTGAATATTTAGGTATAGTGATTTGATGTAAAAATTCAAAACAATTATTTTAACATGTATATATAAGTTGTAATTAAACTTATTTACTAATTTGTTTTAAAGAATTGAGGTACTAAATTGAACCAAAAATTTAAATAGAGGACTAAATTGAAAACAACTATTACCATTGTCCCGTGTTATGATTGTAAACTATCACATGACACGAGGGTAACCTAACACATGGCAGTTTATAAATTTTTAGAAAAAAAAAATTACTACGGCTTGACACGTGTTTTGTACGGACACGGTGTTAACTTCAACTTAACAGAGAGAACCAAATTGAACCCTTTAAATAATTGGGATACTAAATTGAACCAACCAACAATAAGGGAACCAAATCAGTAATTATACCTAAAAAAAATTCAAGAACAATCTTAGATGGAATAATATCATACCAATTATAATGAATTTTATTTTCTAATTTTAAAGAAGCTTACTTATCCTCATAACAATTTTTTTCCATAAAAATATGTGAATACTTAAACTCCATTTTTTTAGATATCTCCAAACAGATTCTCCAAGTGATCAAAAAATCATTTTAGAAATAGAAGAAGTCTTACATAACAATATAGAATCATTTTTTAATCAAATACATGTAAAGCCAACCTATTGGGAATGCTTCATAACAATAATAGCTCCCATAATTTTAGCACAAAAAAAAAAATTCTACACCCCTAAAAAAACAGAGAAATTATCAATATATATTCACCTATGATATCTATGAAAAAGTCAGACAAGCCACTAGACCAAAACTTTCACAAGTTGTACTATCAATATTCATCTTATCCAACCAACATCAGGAAAGTACCAAAAAGAAATTGTACATAAAAATTACTTCTCCTTGTGAAGTGGAGTTTAAGCCTAATTCAACTTGACAAAATTGGCTTACAAAGAGATTATTGTACCCACTTATATATGTTGTGAAATGACTTTATCTCTAGTCAATGTGGAACTTCCAACACACCTCCTCACACTGAAATATATTCATCTCGTACGTAAAACTGAAAATTAGTGTGTAATCCGTTAGCGATCCGGGTAAATATACAATCTAATACTTTAGTACTGTACAACACAGTTAGCAATAAAACTCTTTGTCAAAATCTATAATGATTTTTAATTCTCGAAAACATCCAAATATAATAAGTTACGATAGCTAATTGGATTAGTTTTGGCGACGTAATGAAAAAAATTAAAAGAGTTGTAAACAGCCACTGCAAATTCGAAAAAATATCCTTCAGATAGGACCAAACATATACAATTTAGAATTCAAAATATATATATATATATATATATATATATAATTTTAACATTCTACCCTGTATCTATTTATCCTTCAGAATTCTAGAATTATGTTACTATGAAGTTTTCATAAAACAAATGTTTTTAAGGAAGAAATATAGATTTATAAGTCCTTTGTTTCTCTTTAAATAACATTTAGTGTGATTCTGCTTCCTATTTGAATATATTTTTGTAAATTATTATTATTCTTTTTTTGAGTGAAGTTTACTTTTAGGATTTCAAATTAAAAATTGATTTTTTTAATCTATAATTACAAAAAATAAATGTTGACAAAGATTGATTAAAAGATTTTGATGATGATAAAGATGCTGAAAAAAACACTTGAAGATATTGAAGACAATATAGTTTATGTTTAAAGATTCTTATTGTAATAAACTTAAATTTTTTTCTAGTTAGGTGATTTTTCTAGTTAGGTGCAAAATTGTTAGAACAACAGCCAGCTCGCAACTCCTCTGAGAGAAACTCATATTTTTGCAAAAATCAATATGGTAATCAATTACCAACTTATAATAATCGATTACCAACTCAAAAAATTCTATTTTTCAAAACCCACTTAAGATAATCGATTACCACAAATGGTAATCGATTATCACTGGCAGTTATAACTTGGTTCTTGAAAAACGACTTGAAATAATCGATTACCATTTCTGGTAATCGATTACAACTGGCAGTTATAAAAATATTTGTTCAAATTTGTACATGAGATAATCGATTACCATTTTGGGTAATCTATTATCCTTGACAGTTTCAGCTAAACTCTTCATTTCTAACTCAGCCTGCGAAAACCTCTTTAAATAGAACTCAGTTTCCAAACTTACAACCACCTTTTTAAGATTAAGAGTTCTTGTGCTGTGACTGCAAAGTGTTGCTCTGTGAGATTCTTAAAAAATAGCTTTGAAAAGCCTAGTGTGAGTGAGTGATAACTTTTTCTAAGTGAGTTCTTAGAAGATTGAGTGTTGCGCTGTTACTAGGAAAGCTGGTCATCCTCTGTGTGATTCAGGGGGAGCTTTTTGTTCATCTCTTGTGGTTGTTCAAGAGAGGTGTTTTCTAATCCTTACTCTTTTATAATCTATTGTAATCTGATTATTATAGTGATTGAGTTAATCTCTTTGTTTAAGAGATTAACAACTGGACGTAGGGTCTTTTGATCTGAACCAATATAAATATCAGTGTGCATCTTCCTCCCTCAACCTCTTTATTTATCTGCACTTGCATTTAAAGTAACTGTGATTTTAAGTTAATCATTTAAATTTTGAGAAAAATTTTAAAACCTGTTAAGACTTATAAAAATCTAATTCACCCCCTCTTGATTTTTGATCAAAGATTAAATATTCTGCTGTGCGATACCAACAATAAATAACTTAATTTAATTATTTTATCTAAACTTAGTCGAATCGAATATTTTCAAATAAAAACATAATGATGAGCTTAATTATAAAAAGTAGATTACCAATTAAACAAGTTGTAATTGTTGGATATGTATATATCAGCAGAACTTTTAGCCGTATTTGAAAAAAAAAACTTTTTAAACTATAAATTTTATAAAAATCAAGTTTAAATTTAAAAACTAAAAAAAAAGAATATTTTTAAATTTGATGAACTAAAGTTTTTCAAGAAAATTAACTCTATAAATACAGAAAATTTCCTTATTTTAAACAAGTCTATTTCTCACAAAAAACAATTAATATGAAGGAAGTTGAAGGGCATTTGAAAAGGTGAAACTAAAGTTAGGGTTTGACTCAGCATCATATAATATTTATATATCCATTTCCTTTGCGATAATGGAGAAGTTGCAATGAAAGAAAGCAATGATTACAAAAATGCCACGTTTATGAATTAGGTTGCTCCACTGAAACTAGAATTTGAAAGAACCAAAATAATTGTTGATTAAAGTAATTAGTAGTTAAATGCAGCAATTGTAGGTTAATCGTGAATGAATATAGCTAAACACCTAAGTTTATTATTATTGAGCATATGATAACGTAAGCAAAGTTAGTGTGATTGAGAAAAGAAAGAGAAGAAATAGAAGAGAAGGCATATCCAAAATCCTTATACCCACAATCCACCAATTATTCATAGGTGCAGTTGATGTCAACGTTATTTATTATTCATTCATGTGTTTCCTCTACCGTTCATGTCAAATCAATTCCATTATTTTCTTATCACAATCACACCATATTTGTTTACTTTAAAGAAGAAAATTTATGTTGTTCACGTGTATAGTTTACCATCATAATATCTCATCATCTAATATCTTCATGCACTTGCCAAACCTACCAATACAAGCAACACATTTATTGATATATATATATATATATA
>Ga0214544_1008888_pt1 | contig 16292 bp, 6 predicted proteins | sample CNSS3metaG_FD_160074 | JGI IMG/M metagenome (GOLD analysis project Ga0214544, IMG submission 160074) | Root nodule microbial communities from cowpea collected in UCLA plant growth center, Los Angeles, California, USA - CNSS3 | ecosystem: Host-associated > Plants > Roots > Nodule | place: USA...
AAATATTAAATATATATATAAAAATATATATATATATATATATATATATATATATATATATATATATATATATATATAGTTTAAAAACTTGAATAAAATAATTAAAAAAACTCAGAATTTGTTTTAAAAAATATTGTGAAAACTCAAGCTAAAATTTAGTAGTATTTAAACTCAAATGAAATGGAAAATTCACTGAAGAGTGTAGTTATCCGTTTAAGAATAAAAATTGCACCGACTACTTTTTTTGATATTTATATTTTTTATTTTACCATTTATATTGTGAAATAAGTAAAGATTTGCATGTCTGATTTTGTCCTATAAATAGTTTTCAAATGTTATGACCTTTTTCTTCACCAACAGCTGAGACACATGAATTGTACACTACACTCACTTCTCCTGCTCCTACTTGGAGTGGTGATTCTCACCACTCCAGTCTTTGCTTCCTTCAAGCCACGCTTCTTCTACGAACCTCCTCCAACTCACAAACCACCACCACCACCACCACCCCACCACCCTCCACCTCAGTATCAACCACCTCATCACAACCCTCCACACCACCATCCGCCACCGGAATACCAACCTCCTCATGAGAAACCACCACCAGAATACCAACCACCTTACGAGAAACCGCCACCAGAATACCAACCTCCTCATGAGAAACCACCACCGGAATATCAGCCTCCCCATGAGAAGCCGCCACCAGAATACCAACCTCCTCATGAAAAACCACCACCGGAATATCAGCCTCCCCATGAGAAGCCACCACCGGAATACCAACCTCCACACGAGAAGCCACCACCCGAATATCAACCTCCACATGAAAAATCACCACCCGAATACCAACCTCCTCACGAGAAACCACCACCAGAATACCGGCCTCCTCATGAAAAGCCTCCACCGGAGTACCAACCTCCTCACGAGAAACCACCACCTGAGTACCAGCCTCCTCATGAGAAGCCGCCGCCGGAATACCAACCTCCTCATGAGAAACCACCCCCAGAATATGAACCTCCTCATGAAAAACCCCCACCAGAACACGAACCTCCTTATGAAAAGCCACCACCAGTGTATGAACCCCCTTATGAAAAACCACCACCGAAACACGAACCTCCTTATGAGAAGCCACCACCGGTGTATGAACCCCCTTACGAGAAACCACCACCGGTTTATGAACCCCCTTATGAGAAACCACCACCGGTGTATGAACCCCCTTATGAGAAATCACCACCGGTGTATGAACCCCCTTATGAGAAGCCACCTCCAATAGTGTACCCACCCCCACTGTACCACCCTCCATACGAGAAACCTCCGGTTTACGAGCCACCTCCATTGGAGAAGCCACCGATCTACAATCCCCCACCTTATGGCCACTATCCACCATCCAAGAAAAACTAATAACCACTGCCCAACATCACATGTTTTGGTCTACTCAAACGTTAGACCTGTCTCGTTTGTCGTATAAAGTTTTTTGTTTGCGTTTAGGAAGCACTTTTAATATGTGAAGTACGTACAATCTCTCTTTTCTGCATGCACTGTTTCTTCAGAATAAAGGCTCTATGTGCCTCTTTGTAATGTATAACTTCAGTTTCCCTTTCCATAAATAAATATTGTAATGTCAATTATCAGTGCTTTAATCTGTGCCTGTGTTCAAATCTTTCAGAAACATAAAACATGATTTTGTTCTATACTTTATTAACTACGTAATCACGGGTAAAGTAGCAACAATGATTAAAATTGCATGGCCTGCATATTCATATTTGAAATATTTGACATCAATTACAAACAGATAAATAAGTGTGTGTTCTTGGTTGGCAGCAGAATCAAGTTCAGACTGATTTGGTTTTCAACATAATTTTCTTGCTTGATTTTTATTTAAACATGACTTTGGAAACATCTGATGCTGTAAGAGAATTCGTTTCGTGCAACCTTAATGGGAGATGCTTATGTATCATCTGATTTAATTAAATATTAAAATTAATCTTATCGTATAAATAACTGCAATCAATTTTAATACGTATATGTTAGATATAATAACAAGTTAAAAATAATTTTATAATTATTAACAATGTTATCTAGTGAAAACATGTGCGAGTATAATAATAAAATTATTATTATAAAATAAATATAAATAATTTGTATAATAGAAAATAAATTTTATTTTTATTTATTTTTTATGTAATTTTTTTATATATATATATATATATATATATATATATATATATATATATATATATATATAAAGGATTCTACATTAGTAGTTGAGGAGTCCTAGAATATTTTGTTCAATCATAATTTCATTTTTTTTTTATTGTAAATTCTATCTTCACTTATTTTTCTTACGATTTTGTTATCAATTTTCATAAGGATAAGTTAGAAAGAGTGATTCTCTCAACTTATTTTATCACATATATTAAAATTTAGTTATGTTTAAATGTCTTGCTCTAAGTTTCTAAGTTTTGAGTAGTTTCGGTGCTTGAAATTTTGAAAATTTTTCCTTTAAGATAAACATTGCAAGTAAATGGAGTTCCCAACTCCAAGATATATTACCCAATTGTAGAAGTAATATGATTATATGACCAATAAATGTTAATTTTATGAAGGTATGATGAATTGGTCGGAATTGATATGTTTGACTTGTTTGTGTTATATTGAGTATTGTGGATGATTTTAATTTTTTTCATTTAAGTCAAATTGGTTTAGTTTGATGTTGTTTTGACCGGTATATATCATCTTTAACATGAGAAAATAAGAGAACAACTCACTTTGGGCAAATTTGATAAATTTGACCTTTTGGGTTTCTTAATTATGTAGATTGGTAAGGGATAGTCATATTCTCACTAAGCGAAATTTACTTTTTGAACATTCAAATAGCTTGGATTTCATAGCTTATTGGGTAAGGCAAAAACTTGTTAGACAAGCCTTTAAATTAGACTATTGATGATTCGGTTTGTTGGACAAATCAATGGAGCGAAATTATCTCACGAAATAATCAAAAAGTTCAAGTAACATTAACGAATGGGGCCAAAATAGACTAAATTAACCTGTTTTGCTACCCCTACTTACTATATATATATATATATATATATATATATATATATATATATATATATATATATATATAAAGATTTTACATTATATATTAAAATTAGTGTATCTCAATTTTTTATATTTTTTTATTTATAATATTTTTATTTTGTATTTCTATACAATGATACAACTTTTTTATAAAAAGGATAGCATTAATATATATTCCTTATCTAACCTCCTATGCCATCTCTCTATGTTCATTTCTCATTTTTTTTTTCACAAATAAATCTTGTCTTTATAAGTGAATAAACTCGACATTTTTTTCTCCTAATTATACAAAGCAAATTTATATTTAATGTGTAATAAATGGAGAAAAGAAGAGAAATACATGTTATTGAATGAAGAAAAATGTTACAATAGTTTTATAAAAACATTTAAAAATACTTGTTAATCTTTAAAATATAAATAAATAATTATATTGTAAAAAATAACCTAAAAAATTAACCGAAAATAAAAAAAAGTCATCTTTATATATAATTATAAATATTAATAGTACTGATTTTATAAAATAAAATAAAATAAAAAGTCTCACACCGCATATACGTTTTATAAAATTAAAGAAAATAGAAATCTCGCCCATAAATTTGAAATCTAAGTTCTTACACAATTTTTATTTGACTTATTTCTATATAACTAATTACAACTAATTTTGTTAATATTAAAAAAATATTGTTTGAAGTTAAAGTGAAATTCTTGTGAGCAGAAACATAAAAAGTAACTTTAAACGAATAAGTTAAGAATTCAAAGCTGGTTTTTTTTATCTTGAAAGTGTCAATTAATTAGCGTTGTTTTTTAGTATTTTGTAACAGAAACAACTCATTATTAGAGGGTTAATAACTTCAAATGTATTGAAATGTTAGATGTTATTGAGTGAAAGAACAGAGATTAAAAAACTATAATAGTGACAGAAGTAATAAATATATATATATATATATATATATATATATATATAAGTATTTTTTTATAAGGTGAAATGTATATGGTGAGGTGACAGGTCGAATTCGATGGATGCGTGGATCCTTTCGTGCAAGACGACAACAAAGCTAAAATGAAAAATAGATTTTCTTTTTAAAAAAATTGAGAGAAAATAAAATGAAAAAGAAGGAAAGAAAAAGTGAAAACAAGATTAATAATGAGAGTTATGTTATACATACGCGTAAATTTCCACAGCAGATGCTTATGTGTTTTTTTTTTAAATATAATTATTTGAAACAACTCTTCAATATTTGACTTAATATTTGGAGTTGTTTAATTTTTTTTAAATGTTTCACAAATATTCAGAATTTTTATTGAAATAAATTTGTGTATAAATTTTTTAATCCAATACGACTAAATATTATATTTTTAAAGAATATATTCAATATTTTTTACCCTTCATTTCTAATTTTGGACTCGTCTTAAATTAAGTATTGAAGAATAGGGTAACAAAATATATTGAGCCGCCGAACTTACTTATCCCAACTTTATTTTTCGAGCCAAAATTTAATTTTTTTTTACTGAATTTTTAAAATGGGTTAACCGACCGATTTTTTACAAGAGTATATTAATTTTGTTACTTTATTATTTAAATAATTACATTGTTCGTTTAATGAAATGTTAAAACAAATACTTATGTGATCATTGTTTCGAAACCGAAATGTTAACTTTTATATTTAATTTCTATCTTTCACAGTCACCAAGACTCGTGGATCTTTCTTAATTTGTGTTAATTTTTCTATCAAATCAAATTAATTCTTTTAATTAGTTACCCACACAAAGAAACAAAATCATTAGCTTTCTAATCAATACTAGTACTTAATTTTCATTAGTGAGAGAATTGACTATGTAGATTCTTATTATTAATTATTATTATTTTTATTACTAATTAATAATAAAAGAACAAGTAAATTATTTAGGTGAATAAATATAAATCTGGAACAAGGCAAGATTGTAAAAGAAAAATAGTTGAAAAGTGTGACTTAACCATTTTTCCGCTTGAATTTGCAGCGGTGGAAAGTATCCGTTCAGATCTTACTGTGCAACAGATTCAGATGAAAGCAAAAGAATTACAGCAACAGTAGTTATAAATAAATTCAAATATTCGTCTCTGTTTAAATTTTTTGTACTAATTTTCTCAGAAAGAAGTTGCACACCAAAACCAACACACCGAGAACAAAGTGATAAAAGCAAAGCGAAATCGGTGTTGGGTTCGGTGGTGTTACAAACCCAAACGTAAGAGAGAAGATTCCAAAGATAATTGTTCCTTCTTTTTCACCATTGTTTCTCTCCTCCAAGAACTCCATCACTACCACCACCGTTGCCGCAACCTCAGATTTCGGTTCCCAGTAACCACTCCGAGTGTTGTTTTTCCTCTTAAAACCCACTCTCTTTGCCAGATCTTGCTTCCAGATTCAGGTGCGCTTCTCCTTCTCCCCTTTTCCGTTGTCTTTTGCGGTTTTTAGAAGTAGTGTAACATACATTATTCTGCCACTTGCTGTTATTTAATTTTCCTCTGTTGTTCCCTGAAATTGGGGAAAACGACACATGGTTACTTAATCGTGGAGTATTTTGGGGATATTTCTTGGTTGCTTATACGTTGCTTGCGGTGGTTATAAGGAGAAAATTAGCACGTGATTTTCTTGCTTATGGTTTATTTTTATTTTATTTTATTTTATTTTATTTTTTCTAGAATTAGGATGAGGGAGTGAAACGTCTTTATAATCGGAGGATTCAAGTTGACAGACTCTTGAAATTCTGGGGTTCTATGGAAGAGGAAAGAATTAAGCTGATAACTGATGTCACCGATTGTTTAGATTGTGACAAAATGTATCCACGTGATTTAAGACAATATATGAAGTTGTTTGAACTGTTATCTCATTAGGTACGCATACCATTAGTGTAGTTCTAGTATTAATGAAGTACGACTAATACATGGAGAAGTCCATGAGATTAGTAATGTAGATATGACTCAGAAAACTCTAACAGTTTTGATATTCGAATTCTGCCCATAGAGTTGAAGCTTGCTAAGGTCTTAGCTTGTTACCTGTAAACACACTGTAAGACGAACCTGAAAGTTTAATGTTTCCCCCATCAGAGAAGCTGGAAAGACAACATTGTAGACGAGGCATTGAAAACGAACATATGACTAGATAGTCAAATGAGAATTTTAAAGCATTAAATAAAAATGGTGTCGTTCACACAGACCGATGGTGAGATGATCAGAATGCGGCATGGCCAAGGAGGAAGGGACACAAATAATCATACACTTCGAGTCCTAAACTCTCCAAATTATTAAATCAGAGACAACATTGGCAAGCGTCAAGCATAAAGAATTTTAGAGCTTCAAAAACCTTGAAAACAGCTTGTGGTTTGAAGGTAAGACATCTCAATTGTGGGGAAGTGTAGTTAACATGGATGAAATAAACCTTGAAAACTAAATATGGCTTCAAAGAGCAATAACAGAGCTATTCACATCGCTAGAACAGGGAAACTACTCATGAAATGGAATGTTGCATAATCAAACTGATGTAAATGGGCAGCTAGGTTTGTATGTGAGACTAAGAAAATGTTAAATGAGTTGAGTACAACACTTTGGTCCCTATACTTTTAAGAACAAAGGAAACATTCATAATTGTGCTAATTAAGTCACACCAGGAGACTATGGGAAAATATTACTAAGAATAGATTAGGATGAACACATGAACTCTAGAGAATCAATTTGGTTTTATGCTAGGAAGGCAAATAACAGAAGCAATTTATCATTTACAGCGGCTGATGGAAAGATAATTAGCAAAGAAACTAACATGGTTTTTCTTGACTTGGAAAGAGCTTATGATTGAGTGTCAAGAGAACTGTTGTAGAATATTTTTTACAAGAAAGTTGTGTGCTCATATTTGGACTGTATAAGACATGTATGTGGGGGTAACTAGTGTGAAAACAAAAAGAGCTGAGATTATGGTTTTTCCAATAGGAATAGACTACACCATGACTAAGGCTAAAGTCCTTACTTGTTTAATCTAATCATGGATGCGCTTACTAGGGACACACAAAGACCTATTCCTCATTGCATGGTTTGTGCGGATGATATAGTGTTGGTTGAAGAATCAAAGGAAGAACTCTCAACTTAAACATAGGAAACAAATGGTGCCTGCTTAAGTAGGAGTAAGGTATATGCATTACAATTTTAGCAAATGACAAGTAGAAGTGATGTGTAAGTAAAAGTGCGAGAAGATATCATACCGCATCTTTTTAAGTATTTGGTATCAAAACTACAAAGCAATGGAAAATTTAATGAGGATGTCGTAATAGGAGACAAGTGGGATAGCTAAAGAGGAGAAAGACATCGAGGGTTATTTGTGATCTCAAAGTAGACAAGTGGGATAGCTAAAGAGGAGAAAGACATCGAGGGTTATTTGTGATCTCAAAGTACCTACCGAACACAAAGACAATATTTATCATATTTATCGTATTGCTGTTGATTTGACTAGAGTTTATGGTTGTGGATGTTGGACTTTGAAGGGACAACTAGAGAAAAAGTCAGAGGGGTAGAAATGAAAATGTTAAGAGGGATGTGTGATTATTGAGAAGAGAGATTGGTTCAATACCGACAAAGAAAAATTAACGTAAAATCAATTAAGGTGGTTTGGAGTCTATTAAGAAGAGTAGCATGTACATGTACAACGAAGGCCTCAAAAGGCACTAGTATGAGGAGTAGATTGTATGATTTTTAGACTAGTAAGAGAAAAGTAAGATCAATAACAAGAAGACATATTTGGAAAAGTTCTTTAGAGGAATCTCATGGTAAATAAATAACAAAATCAATTAAGGTGGTTTGGTTGAAGTCTATTGAGAGAAAGTCGAATGTACATGTACAACCAAGGCCCCCCCACAATGCACAAGTAACAGTAGATTGTATATTTTTTGTCCTGGGAAGAGAAAAGGGAGATCAAGAAGGGATATTTGGGGAAGTGCTCAAGAGGAATCTCACGGTAAATAACATCGTTGAAATTTTTGTCTATATTCAACATAAATGAGTGTTCTGTAGTATCTTAAGACACTTGAAGAATGCTCCAAGAAAGTTTTTTTTTTTTTTTTTTCAAGAAAAAAGTATCAACAGTCAAAGCCCAATTTTGAGTTCTATACTAGGGGGGTCACAAGTTTTTCTTTATTTTTGTATCAATTATTTCCTATTTATGCCTTGATTTGATTTTGTAATAAATCTGTTCAGAATCAGATTTGAATAAAATTATGATCTGATTGTGGATGATAGGCTATTTGTTATTTCTTCATTACAACAGATTTGGTTTCCTATTTATGTAAGGTTGTTCTATTGGCGGTGGAGGTATATTGCATCTGAAGTCTAATCTTTTTGTCTCAGCATGGTGTATGTTCCTCTTTTTTTGGAAACGTTTTCTGGTTCCGTTCTGTAACACGTTTAGCTGGTTCTTTGTACTTTCTACAGGGCCTGTTTTCTTATAACAAGTATCTTTGCTCTTTACATGGGGGATGCGTGCCCTGCTAACTAGTGAAGAAGAAAGGCTCTTGTGTATAGTTTTATGACCATACAATCAGAAAAGCTTGGATATAATGGGGATCAGTACACGCAGGTCTAATCTTCAAGGATGACCAACTTTATTTATGTTGTTTGTCATTATAAGAAATTTCAAATGTGCAAGTTTACATCAGAAACTCAGTTCAATTGACATTTGCATCTTGCTGAATGCAGTTCTACCAATAGGAAACCAAGTGATAGTATGAGACTTATTGTGACAACTTTTGTTGGAATAGTTTTTGGATTCTTTATTGGAGTGTCATTTCCGGCATTGAATGCAAAGGTGCAAACTTTTAGTACCTTACTGTTAGGCACACCTTGTGCTTGAGCATTTGATGGTTAAATATGAACGTTGTTGAACTGAATAATTGAACTCTAATGGCTCATTAACTATTTGCAGTTGAATCTCCCATCCAGCCTGCTTCCTGTCATTGACATTTCTTACATTCGAGAGAAATATGCAGTTGGCAATGCACCTGCTTCTGTGAAAAATAATAATGGCGATTCATCACAACAGCAGTTATTAAATGATACGTTGAAGGTACACAGCTCATGTCAGCCTTGTTAAGGACATTAAAATTGCTGGATGCAAGAAAGTTAATATCTGCATAACTTCTTTCATTGAGAATGAAAAAGATGTAATTGAATAATATAGTTGGAACAGGTTTCAAAATCTCTTCAAAGTTTCATGCACATTATTTGTTGAATGAAGGATGGCATAGAAAGTGTAAGGAGTAAGTGGGCAAGAAGAATGAAGCTAATTATATCAGTTAATGTCAGTTTACCATTATAAATATGTGAGGTCTTTAGAATCATGCTTTAAGGGGTTGTAGTGGATAGGCTCTCCAGATGAAGTAGATGGAAACTTGAGTTTCCCAGTATTCCGTAATGTAAATTTTCCTTTCAGTCATGCAACAGACTGCTGAGCCTAAAATGAATCATTATGCATTCTTGAGTAAATTTGTTAATTCATAAATTATTTAACTCAAGTTAACATATGCTTGGAAAAACTCTTTCGCTCTCTGTTTCTCCCTCTCTTTTTCACACCCACAAACTATTTTATCATCAACAATCTAGGGAAGTTGAAATGTGAAAAGTCAAATTCCGTACTAGAAGAAACAATGTGCTTTTATTAATTGATAAACATCGATTCAAATGCAAGGAAGAGAGTAGGAAATTACTGCTGTGGCGATGTTACAAAATTGGAAAAATTAAATAAGATCAAACACAAAACAATAAGAGGTGCAGAAAGGCTACATGATTCATTTGTTAATGGCTCTTGGGTATGATTTTGGATTATACAATATTGGGAAACTAGTTTATTAAAGTCTAATGATTGCTGCAAATTTCATGATTCTGTTTTGCAGATATGGGTTCCATCAAATCCAAGAGGTGCTGAAAGATTACCTCCTGAGATTATTGAAGCTGAGACAGACTTTTATTTGCGTAGATTGTGGGGCCAGCCCAGTGAGGTGTGTACCCTAAAATAATTTTTTTACTATTTTTATTTTTCATTCTTTCTTCGGGAGCATCAGGGGGTTAAAACATAGAAAACACATTCTTGTTAATTAAGGTCCTGTTGCCGTTGTTAATAAACTTGTTACTGAAGACTTCATGCGTGTTTGATTTCCCTTTGGATTCTCTAGAATCATGTTGAGATACATCTCATATGTTTGGTTTTATGTTCGAGGAAATTATAATGGTTTAGAATTGATTATGAGTTGAAACAACTTTGGATAGTTTTTCAGTTGCATAGAAAAATTATACTGAGTTTTAATACTAACTAGTTTTTATAATAAAAACATCCAAACATAAATTAGGCCACTTCAAAAATCAATTTTGACAGAAATCAATTATGGAAAATAAATTTTGTCAATGTGCATCCAAACCCAAACTTATATGTTGTGACCAGATTCTTTGTTTTGATGAAGGAAAATAAATGAAACTCCTAAATTTCAAGATTGAGATAATTTGGGAAAGAATGTGTCTAGAAAACTTATGTTGCTTGCCACATGTGCATTTTTCTTCTAGCTTGATTTTTTTATGTTTGTTATTTGGCCCGTGTGTAAAATTTTGGACTAGAGAGGACCCTGATGCTTTTATTGCGATATATCATACTGAGCATTGGATTAAGTTGCTGTTTTCAGGATTTAACTTTAAAGCCAAAGTACCTTGTAACTTTCACTGTCGGTTATAATCAGAGATATAATATTGATGCAAATGTGAAAAAGGTAACTGTTAGTTTTTTTTCCTCTTTCTGATGATTAAGCTTGTGTATGTATCTTTAAAGTAGTTTCGTTACTTGGATCAGTTCTCAGAGAACTTTACAATAGTTCTATTTCATTATGATGGCCAAACAACTGAATGGGATGAGTTTGAGTGGTCAAAACGGGCAATTCATGTGAGTGTTCGCAAACAGACTAAATGGTAAGAATCCACCGTTCTTAATCGTAATAAGTATTGGATGCCAATTGCCAAATCTTCAAAGCTACTTTTACCATTATTATTGTTTGCCTAGCTAAAACCAAGTGTTCTGGTAATGCAAATATTAATTACGTCATGATATTTTAATCATTAATTGTTTTCCCTTCTAGGTGGTATGCCAAACGGTTTCTGCATCCAGACATTGTGGCACCATATGACTATATTTTTATATGGGATGAAGACCTGGGTGTTGAACATTTTAATGCAGAGGAGTGAGTACTTAATATATGATATAATACACATTTTAATTTTTTATATCCGTGTAAAGTGTTACAACATCATCTGATTACTTGTTTATTTTTCTAAAAAAATTGTCTTTAAGTCAGTAATCATCTTATCTCTGAAATGTGCTAATATGTGATTATATGACAGTGTTTGAAATTTCTGCAATTGATAATGAATCAAAACCAAATACATGTACTTTTATATACTCGAGGTTTTAACTTTATTTTACTCATGAAGTTTGATATGCTCTAATTTCATTCGCAGATACTTAAAACTCGTGAAGAAGCATGGATTGGAAATATCGCAGCCTGGTTTGGAACCTAATAAAGGGTTGACATGGCAAATGACAAAGAGAAGAGGTGATCGTGAAGTTCACAAGTAAGAGAGGACTCCAGTGCTAGATTTCTTCTGGTACATGTTATGTATATGAATGTATAATAAGTTACCGTTTACCTTTTGCTATTTCAACTAGAGAAACGGAAGAGAAACCAGGATGGTGTAGTGATCCCCATCTGCCTCCATGTGCAGCGTAAGTATCAATTACAGTATTCTTGTTGTATTATCTATTCATACTAAACGGTATCTAATGTTGTTGTTACCCATGCAGGTTTGTTGAGATTATGGCTCCAGTTTTTTCACGTGATGCATGGCGTTGTGTGTGGCATATGATTCAGGTTAAATGTTTACTCTTTTTATTCTCTTTTGCAAATATCCATTGGCCAGTTGTTCAATGTCTGTTTAAGCGCTCTTTAATTATGAGTGCACCATTATGGGCATTTCAGAATGATTTGGTCCACGGGTGGGGCCTGGATTTTGCTCTCAGAAAATGTGTTGAGGTAAGTCTGCTGTCTCATCAATTTATCAAAATTTGATTTTCTTTAATTGCAATTGCTATTATATAAAAACCCTAAACATTAAACAAATATCTCTTATTGTCATGTAGCCTGCACATGAGAAGATTGGCGTTGTTGATTCTCAGTGGATTATTCATCAAAGTGTTCCCTCACTAGGGAATCAGGTAATTTGTTTTCCATGATTATTAATGCTAGTCCCATTAGTTGCACTCTTATTGCCAATGTAAGATATGCATGTTTTTCTGTGTTTTTTTTTGTAGGGAGAATCAGAATCTGGGAAGGCACCATGGCAAGGGGTATGTTATATATACCCATTTCATACAGTTTTATATCTCTCTCATATCTATATAATGTTTTGCTTGCATACTTGCTGAACATTATACTTGTTATCTTAACGCAAATTCTTTGATTACTAAGTAGTAATATGCCTTTTGATGAATCATGTCCATGGTGTTGGTGGCAGGTGAGGGAGAGGTGTAAAAAGGAGTGGACAATGTTCCAGAGTCGGTTGGCAAATGCAGAAGATGCATATTACAAGGCCGTGGGAGTAGATATGTTCAATTCAACTACTCCTTAACGACAGAACCTGACTGGTACACACAGCCATCACCATTGTTGAGTTCGATTTTGCATGATATATAGTGTTTTCTTTAAGTTTGGAAGTTACTTGCACTTGTAACTCAGAGTCCTAAACAACAGTTCAACGTGGGATTCCAGTGTTGAAAGTTAGAGAATTAGATAATATAGGTAAATGAAACTTACTGTAAGTAGTGTATTTGATTATATAATATTCATTGTTTTAGGAACCTTTGCTTGCAGGGAATACGAATGCAATACCGTGTAAAGGTATACACAATTTGGATGTGATAAGGGAAGCCCTTTACGTAGTTGAAACGGTAAATAAGTTAGAAAATTTATTTGTCAAAATTATAAGTTAAATAGGAAGGAAAGTAATAAAATGAGAAGAGATGGAAAGTATAGAATGTTAAAAAAATGCACCTGAGAATATGTTATGTTTAATGGATACAGATAAAGTATAAAATCAATTAAGTAAATAAACTTTTATCTATTATGTTTTCTAAGAATATGTAATTTATTTCTTTTATGCTATAGTTTTAATGAAAAAATGAGGTAGTAAATCTGAAAACGTGTCTGATTATTATTGATTGTCAATGTGATTTCTTTTATACCATTAACTAATAAGAAATAATGCTAAATATAACTTACAAACTTATACATGTAATATAAGTTACCAAATTTATCATATATGTTAATGTTAATTTTAATTTGTAATTACTAGTTAGATAACTGTTTAAAAAATTTGTATTCAGATTAAATTAAGAAACAGTTCCCTATACATATACTCATGGCAACTTAGAGTAGAACTTTTCTCAGACTTAATAGTCAAAAGAAAATTCTTAATTTTTCTTTGCAAATCACTATTTAAAATCTGATATTTCTGTTTCAGTTATCTCGTATCGTTTATTTTCTTTATGTCTGTAATGAAAGAAAGTTGTGCCGGAAAAAGGTCACAGGTGCTTTTCAACAATTTCGTGTGGAGTTTGAACCGAATATGCTTTTTTTCTACCTTTTTCCTGCTATGGTTATGACCATGGATTATTCTTTTAGGTGTGATACTTTTTTTTTTCAATCTTTATTTGTTTGCTCCACCGGAACTTTTAAGATTATGCTATTTTCCTTGGATCGTACTTTTCTCTGCTTTAATAGTCCTCCAAGTTTCCCAAACATTAAGGACACGTTTTTGGATGACGTGTTGGCACAATTTATGGTTCACCCATTGCCAAGTGATGTCAAACTCAAAATAGTTTATTAATGTCGTGAGAAAAACACACCCCAAAACATGTTTTATCAAATCTCTTTGTTTGGTTGGTAAACAGTAATATTAGTTATTGGAATTTCCTATGACCTAAATTTCAGAAAACCTTAAATTAGAAAACACCTATTTGACTGTCCAATCAGAATTTCAAATAATTATAAATTATCTTTATAAACAAATAATGTAATTTTATTCAATATTTTTTTTAAAATTTAGACAAAACATGGTATTCAATCAAAGATTACATGAACTTCTTTAAGGCAACAGAATTGGATGATATTTTGAGATTATAAAAGATTAAAAAAGTTCATTTTGTATTCAAAATTATACAAATTTTAATAGATCGTTCTGTTGCTAAATTTGAATGGATTTGGTATGACTTTATACATGTATAAGTATTATTTTTTTTTCACGCATTTTCAATTTCAACAATTTTTTTTTTCAATTTCAAACATTTTTTTCTACATCAACGTGATTGTTTTATGCTATGGTTCTGGGTTATTATTATTATTATTATATATTTTTATTTATTTAATGAAAACAGGAATTTTCATTATTTTGATTTGACTCTTATATGTGGTGGTGTTCTATGATTTACTGAGATTTTAAATGTTGTTTCTTTAAACATAATATTGTCATGATGAGATTTCAGCGAAATGGTCTAAAAGTCCTTAATAGTTAATGAGTTGAAAATATAGTTAGTCAATAGAAATTCTATGACAAAAAGCAAACATGAAGGAAAATAAATTAATATAGTAAACAAACTGAATGATTAAGCATTAGGATACAAGAAAATTCTTATTAGGTATTTATGTGAAAATAATATAAATTGGTAATTTTGTAAATTAAATTTTATGAAGTAAGAAATTGGCAGAGGACTTGCATAGACTTTATAAGAGTGATGAGTCAACACTTTAAATATGAATTTGTGTGATATGTAGATAAGTTTGTGTTGATCTTATTTGTTTTACTCAATTTTTCTATTAATTTTTTTATTTTCTTGTTTATGTGTGTTAGTTTGGTATGGTGATACAGAAGAATAGTTTCCTAATAAATGAAAACATTCAAAATAAATACACAAATGACAAAATTACTTATTATTGTTAATAGTAATCTAACATCAAATGTAGTAGACTAACATCTAATGTTGATTGGATTTTAGATTATTTTTTTTTGTAATATTAATGGGTGACACCATTTAAATGCACTTTGATTTATCTGATTTTGCATGATAAAATAATTGGTAAAAATCATTTCACTTAAAAGGTCAAAATATAAAGTAGTTATAATTTTTTTATATACAAAAGTTTTTACATTTGTGTAAATTCATAAAATTATTTTTTAAAGAAACGGAATTAGAAGATTTGTCATCAAAGAACAAAATCATATAAGAGATCATAGAATGTTTTTAACTTTCATATAAGAGATAATATAATGTTTTTAACTTAAAACCTTAAGGTAGTGATTTTTTTTTCTTAAATATCAATCAATTTTCTTGTTTTCATTTCAAGTAAAATCCCCAATTAACACATCCCTTGTAGTGTGTTATTAAGAGAGATTCTTATAATAATTAATTTTTATAGAGAATTTTAAATGTTTTATAATAAAATATGTTGTTTAGAGAGAAAATTTTAATATAAATTCAAATTTTAAAAATTAATTAGAGTAATTTGATTACCTAAAATAGATTTGACATAAAATATAAAAATTTGAAGTTATTTGTAGTTTTATCTCTCTTCATACGCTCTCATTAGTTTAATCTAAGTTCGAATGTTATTAATTTGATTGTTGTTCAGAATATAATTAGTTCTTGACAACTGATTGATATCAACCAAGTTTTTTCTTTTTAATTAACCAACAATTTATGTTATTCTTTTTATTAACATTATTAACATTATTTTGTGATCAATTTGGATCAAAATTAATATTTAAATTTAATTATTTATAATTTTTCAATTATATAAGCTGTTATTATACTCCTCCTTCATATTTTGAAAGTAATAGTTAGTGTGTTAATAAGTGTTTTTTTCTAAGAACCAGACTAAAATAACTCACAAATTAAAATTTTAGAAAACAAATCAAATTTTAATATTTTCAGAAAGCCAAGTGGTAATAAATTTTCTTTTAGAGGACTGAAATTTATCCAAGATTTTGTTTTACACACAAGACTTTGATAAAATAAAATATATATATATATATATATATATATATATATATATATATATATATATATATATATATATATATATATATATATATATAAAAATAAGTATGT
>Ga0214544_1008896_pt1 | contig 16283 bp, 7 predicted proteins | sample CNSS3metaG_FD_160074 | JGI IMG/M metagenome (GOLD analysis project Ga0214544, IMG submission 160074) | Root nodule microbial communities from cowpea collected in UCLA plant growth center, Los Angeles, California, USA - CNSS3 | ecosystem: Host-associated > Plants > Roots > Nodule | place: USA...
AGATGATTGAAAAATAGAGGAATTCTCATCTTCCTTCCCCTCTCTCTCCGTCAAGGTTGATTGGAAGGAGGGGGAGATGATCTATACAAGGAAAAGTCAATTCATACAACTTATACTCCAAGGAACCTAACTCAAAAAGTCACTACTGAACTTCTAAGCCCAAGATCAACTCCTGTCCAAGGGAGGGGTGTCTTCATCTGGATTCAGTTTTGCTCAGACCAACCTTAGGTGATCATTGCAAAGGACAACACACAAGGAAAACAACATAAACAAGAAGCGTAAGCTAATTGAATTCAGAGAAATCATACAGTCCACATCATACATATCATTCATAAAACATAACTCAATTATATATAATTTTAGACTCGATACCCGGATTGTGTAAGCGACATTGGAGCTCTTGGTGGCTTACACCTGTGAAGGTTTCTAAACTCTACAGAGTTTGGGCACAAGGGGTTATCACCCAACCACTCCCAAGGTAAGTCCCCTTCGCGTCTAAGATTTGATCAAGTTCAAAGACTAGGACCTCCTGCTACTCCTCACGACATAATCCATTCGGCTCTATCTGAGCGTGAATGATTATTGGAGTTTCAAGATACCAACCAATATGGATTCCTCACATCCTTACACACACTAACATACTCATCTGAATTTCCCTTGAAATTCCATTCAACCACAGCCCCTCTTAATTCATGTTCATCAAATTTCACCACACAAAATATTAACATAACATTTCAAGCATATAAGAGACTAATGATGCAAAGTTTCATTTAGACATATAACTTCATTCTTTACAATAGAACAACAAACCTCCCACTTTAGTGATTCTCGCTCAAGCTAGACAATCTAGCCCAGGCGAGAGGCCATCTCGCTTAGGCGAGTCAGTCTCGCTTGAGCGAGGCTCTAACAGTGGAAAAAATAAAAACTTGGGCGAACTCTCGCTCAGGCTAAGCTGGTTCGCTTAGACGAGAGTGTCTCTCGCTCAAGCGACCTCAGCTCGCCTAGGCGAGGCTTCGCGTAGGAACATGGGTGGGTTTTCTAGTATTTTTGCTCAGGCGAAAGTCACTAGCCTAGGCGGAAATACCATATTACAAACCTGTTCCCACATGCAGGAGCCTAGATTCTTCACACACAAATTAACACTCACCAATTCATGCAATTCAAACATCATTTCAACAACTAGGGAGCTGAAATATAGGTTCACAAGGTGAGAATATAATCCTAGTTCGACTTAGCATGGATAGAGTTCCAGAATTCGAAATTGAAGGGAATTGGGGAAACTGAAGTTAACTTACATGGATCAAGGAGGAGATTCAATTATAGGAGAAGCTTCTGCCCTTGTTTCAGGTTTGTTTACTGCTGCAGAATTGGAGAATGGATTAATTCACTTGTTTAGAGAAAGGACAGAGAAAACAGAAATGGAAAAGAGTGGAGTGGAATGAGTTGGTCTGTGAGAGTGGCAGCAGAAGTATAGAGAGAGTGAAAGGGAAAGAAGAAAAAGAAAAGGGAAGAGGGGAAAGTGGGGTCTCACATGATAGATTAAAAATTATATTTAAATCAAGAAAAAACAAGATTACCAAATTGTGCTTTAATTTAAAAATGATTAAAAATTATCATTCTATAAGTTTGATTTGTGGTAGAAAAAATATTATTATGTATAAATGTAAATAAAATATTTTAATAAAAAAATATTTATAAAATAATGTAATAAAAAATTTTATAATTAATAATAACTTTTTAAACCTTATTTTCGAACAATTTTTAAACTTTCGTTATTAATTATTTTTGTAAAAATAATTTCAAAAGCCATATTTTTACATCATTTTCATAATTAAGCTGAAAAATAAATTGCGGACATAATTGTAATCTTCATATCACCCTCAAACCATTGCATAACAGAGATAATTGAAAATAGAGAAATATCCATCTTACTTCCCCTTTCTCTCCGCCAAAATTGATTGGAGGGAGAGGGACATGATGAATTCAAGTGGATTAGTGTCTTAAGTTTGTGTTGTTCACTTTAAGTGGATTAAAGGTGAAAGTGGATGGATTTAAAGTAAAGTTTGTTAAAGTTTGTGAGTAATTTGATGGATGTGATAAATTAAACATTATATTTAAATCAAGGAAAAACAAGATTACCAAATTGTACTTTATTTTAAAAATGATTAAAAATTATCATTCTATAAGTTTGATTTGTGTAGAAAAAATATTAATCTATATAAATGAAAATAAAATATTTTATTAAAAAAATATTTATAAAATAATGTTATAAAACATTTATAATTAATAATTACTTTTTAAACCTTATTTTAGAACAATTTTCATATTTTCTTTATTAATTATTTTTGTAAAAATGTTTTCAAAAGCCATATTTTTACATCATTTTCATAATTAAGCTGAAAAATAAATTGCGGACATAATTGTAATCTGGATATCACCCTCAAACAATTGCATAACAAAGATGATTCAAAAATAGAGGAATTTTCATCTTCCTTCCCCTATGTCTTCGTCAAGGTTTCTTGAAGGAAGAGGTAGATGATGAATTCAAGTGGATTAGAGTGTGAAGTTTGTGTTGTTCACTTTAAGTGGATTAAAGGTGATAGTGAGTGGATTTAGAGTAAAGTTTGTTGAAGTTTGTGAGTCTTTTGATGGATGTGATAGATTACAAATTATATTTCAATCATAAAAAACAAGATTACCAAATTGTACTTTATTTTAAAAGTAATTAAAACTTATCATTATATATGTTTGATTTATCGTAGAAAAATATGAAAATGTATAAATGAACGTAACATATTTTAATAAAAAAATATTTAAAAGATAATATAATAAAAAAATTTCTAATTAAAAATTACTTTTTAAACCTTATTTTATAACAATTTTCAAATTTTGTTATTAATTATTTTTGTAAAAATAATTTAAAAAGTCTTTTTTTTATATCATTTTCATAATTAAGCTGAAAAATAAATTGCAGACATAATTGTAATCTTGATATCACCCTCAAACCATTGCATAACAGAGATAATTGAAAAATAGAGAAATTTCCGTCTTCCTTCCCCTCTCTCTCCGCCAAGATTGATTGGAGGGAGAGGGACATGATGAATTCAGGTGGATTAGAGTGTTAAGTTTGTGTTGTTCACTTTAAGTGGATTAAAGGTGAAAGTGGGTGGATTTAGAGTAATGTTTGTTAAAGTTTCTTAGTAATTTGATGGATGTGATAGATTAAACATTATATTTAAATCAAGGAAAAACAAGAATACCAAATTGTACTTTATTTTAAAAATAATTAAAAATTATGATTGTATAAATTTGATTTGTGTAGAAAAAAATATTAATTTGTATAAATGAAAATAAAATATTTATAAAATAATGTAATAAAAGATTTTATAATTAATAATTACTTTTTAAACCTTATTTTAGAATAATTTTCAAATTTTCGTTATTAATTATTTTTGTAAAACTGATTTCAAAAGCCATATTTTTACATCATTTTCATAATTAAGCTGAGAAATAAATTGCAAACATAATTGTAATCTTGATATAGGTTTGTCTCAGGGATATAGGTTTGTTGTATGAAGTAGATCGATGAGCGAGGAAAGTTAAGCTTTGGGTTAGTAGACTGGATAAAAAGGTTAAAATTTAGCATCAATGTTTAGACTAAGGAAGCTTCAAGGGCAGGCTCACGAGATCAAATATCACAAGTTTTCCAAAAGGAGTTGAGTTCAGAGGTTAGAAATATTGAAGATATCAGTGTATGCCAGCGCGACAATGTTTGGGGAAAATCAACTTGGTTCTACATCTCGACAATTTTGAGGTTCAGAGTTATCCAGATACATGCAATGTTAGGAAAAGTGTCATTAGATATAGTCATAAGACCATATCTAGTGCTTTATTGGATTGGTGGAAGAGAAACAGTTAGTAGATCCTAGGTTACAGAAAATAATGAGATTGTTTGGCATCGAGCAAGCTAAGAAAGATAAAGATCGTGAAGTGTAAAAAGACGACAAATCCCTAGTGGGAGGTTAAGACATATCAGAGTTTGCGGATCAGTTAGGTAAGATGATGTTTCCTAAGTAGAAAGAGAAATAATATGCGGATGAGAATGAAGTGGCATAAAGGTTTCATATTAGGTTCAATAATTAGAAGGAGATGCTTGGATCTTTTCAGTAGACAGCAGGATGTTTCAAGGAAAAGTAATTCATGAGCATAAGCATTTACTTTGGGCTGAGGTAGAGAAATTCAAGTGTGGGAAGAAGAAGTGAAACGTTAAGTTCGATCTTGTAGCAACGATCGTGTGGATTTAAAGTACAGTTTGTTAAAGTTTGTAAGTGATTTGATTGACGTGATAAATTAAAAATTATATTTAAATCAAGAAAAAACAAGATTACCAAATTGTCCTTTATTTTAAAAATGATTAAAAATTTTCATTGTATAAGTTTCATTTGTTGTAGAAAAAAATATTAATATGTATGAATGAGAATAAAATATTTTATTAAAAACATATTTATAAAATAATGTAATAAAAAGTTTTATAATTAATAATTACTTTTTAAACCTTATTTTAGAACAATTTTCAAATTTTCGTAATTAATTATTTTTGTAAAAATAATTTGAAAAGTCATATTTTTACATCATTTTCATAATTAAGTTGAAAAATAAATTGCAAACATAATTGTAGTCTTGATATCACCTTCAAAACAAGACATAACAGAGATGATTTAAAAATAGAAGAATTTCCCTCTTCCTTCTCTTCTCTCTCCTTCAAGGTTGATTGGATGGAGAGGGAGAGGATGACATCAAGTGGATTACAGTGTGAAGTTTGTGTTGTTCACTTTAAGTGGATTAAAGGTGAAAGTGTGTGGATTAAGAGTAAAGTTTGTTAAAGTTTGTGAGTGTTTTGATGGATGTGATAGATTAAAAATTATATTTAAATGAAAGAAAAAGAAGATTACCACATTGTACTTTATTTTAAAAATAATTAATAAGTTTGATTTATCGTAGGAAAAATATGAAAATGTATAAATAAAAGTAACATATTTTGATAACAATATATTTAAAAGGTAATGTAATAAAAAATTTGTAATTAAAAATTACTTTTTAAACCTTATTTTACATCAATTTTCAAATTTTCTTTATTTTTATATCGTTTTCATAATTATGCTAAAAATTAAATTGCAGACATAATTGTAATCTTGATATCACCCTCAAACAGTAGCAGATCTTGGCCAAAATTTCTGGGCAGCCAAAGTAATATGCTCAATTTATATATTTAATATTTTTGTCACTAATTCAGTAGAAATTAATACATAATTTAATATAGCTATCATTATAACTGAAAATACATATATCCAAATAATATTGTCATTCATTTTTTTCATATTCTTGAACTTATCAAATAATTGAATCATAACTACATTTTTAGCTTTTTTTTATTCAATGTAAATAACCATATTATGTGCAAAATATTCATTTTGCATTTTACTAATATGCACATATCAATTCAAAAGTCATCACAAGCTTTCATTTGATCATTGTTATGTTTATGCGATGAACAACCTTATTGTCTTGTTCTCATCTTCACTTCTTTTTTATCAATTTTAAAAAATAAATTTATTCTTTTATTTGTGTTTTATTAATATACCTATTTATAAAACAAGTTTAAGACTAAAAAATAATTTATTATAATCTAATAAAAAATTGAGAGACATAAATTATTAAAAAAAATTATGATAATCAAATTACAATTAAAACCCTCTATAAAAAATCACATAATACATTATTTGCTCTTTTATATTCAAAAATAAATATACAAAAGGATAATAAGATAAAAAAACAGGGCTAAATATTAAACAAGTATTGCACTAAATGATTTTTTTTCCTTTAAGAATAAGAGAAGATATGAAAAAGATGAGGACAAAATAATGAGTTTATGATTAACCCTTTTTTTTCTCAGTAACAAAAGTAATCAGATAAGAGTAAGAGATAAGTACAACACGTGAAAAAACAAAAAAAACAATGTAAAGAAAAATAAAAATTATCTTAACAATTTTTTTCTTCATTATATTTAATTTTATATTGCACTATTTATTAATATTAAATATTATACTTTATAAAACAAATAAAAAAATATCTAATTTGATTTTTATTAATTTTTAGTAGATTACTATCTAATTTAATATGATACACATAATTTAAACATAATTTACAAAACTTAAAAATATATATAATTTAAAAAAATTTAAATACATAAAACATAAAAAAAAAAAAGTTAAAAAAGTTGGGGGGTAGTGGCTCCCGCCCGCTCCTTCGTGGCTCCACCACTGCCCTCAAACCATTGCATAACAGACATGATTGAAAAATAGAGGAATTTCCCTCTTCCTTCCCTTCTCTCTCCCTCATCGTTCATTGAAGGGAGAGGGATAGGATGGATTCAAGTGGATTAGAATGTAAACTTGTCTTGTTCACTTTAAGGGGATTAAAGGTTAAAGTGAGTGGATTTATAGTAAAGTTTGTTGAGGTTTGTAAATGATTCGATGAATGTGATAGATTAAAAATTATCTTTAAATCATAAAAAAACAAGATTACCAAATTGTACTTTATTTTAAAAGTAATTAGAAATTATCATTATATAACTTTGATTTATAGTAGAAAAAATATGAAAATGTATAAATGAAAGTAACATATTTTAATAAAAAAATATTTAAATGATAATGTATTAAAAAAATTTATAATTAAAAATTACTTTTTAAACCTTACTTTATCACAATTTTATAAATTTCGTTCTTAATAATTTTTGTAAAAATCATTTGAAAAGTCATATATTTACATCATTTTCACAATTAAGTTGAAAAATAAATTGCGGACATAATTGTAATCTTGATATCACCCTCAAACCAAGATATAACATAGATGATTTAAAAATAGAAGAATTTCCCTCTTCCTTCTCCTCTCTCTCCTTCAAGGTGGATTGGATGGAGAGGGAGAGGATGACATCAAGTGGATTACAGTGTGAAGTTTTTGTTTAAAGGTGAAAGTGGGTGGCTTAAGAGTAAAGTTTGTGAGTGATTTGATGGATGTGATAAATTAAAAATTATATTTAAAATGTATTTAAAAGGTAATGTAATAAAAAATTTATACTTTAAAATTACTTTTTAAACCTTATTTTATAACAATTTTTAAATTTTCGTTATTTTTACATCGTTTTCATAATTATGCTAAAAATTAAATTGCGGACATAATTGTAATCTTGATATCACCCTCAAACCATTGCATAACAGACATATGATTGAAAAATAGAGGAATTTCCCTCTTCCTTCCCTTCTCTCTCCCTCATTGTTGATTGAAGGAAGAGGGATATGATGGATTCAAGTGGATTAGAGTGTAAGCATGTCTTGTTCACTTTAAGGGGATTAAAGGTGAAAGTGAGTGGATTTATAGTAAAGTTTGTTGAAGTTTGTGAGTGATTCGATGAATGTGATAGATTAAAAATTATATTTAAAAGGTATTTAAAAGGTAGTGTAATAAAAAATTTATAGTTAAAAATTACTTTTTAAACCTTATTTTATAACAATTTTTAAATTTTCGTTATTTTTACATCGTTTTCATAATTATGCTAAAAAATAATTTGCGGATATAATTGTAATCTTGATATCACCCTCAAACCATTGCATAACAGACATGATTGAAAAATAGAGGAATTTCCCTCTTCCTTCCTTTCTCTCTCCCTCATCGTTGATTGAAGGGAGAGGGATATGATGGATTCAAATGGATTAGAGTGTAAGCTTGTCTTGTTCACTTTAAGGGGATTAAAGGCTAAAGTGGGTGGATTTAGAGTAAAGTTTTGTAAAGTTTGTGAGTGATTTGATGGATGTGATAGATTATAAATTATATTTAAGTCATAAAAAAACAAGATTACCAAATTGTACTTTATTTTAAAAGTAATTAAAAATTATCATTATATCAGTTTAATTGATCGTAGAAAAAATATGAAAATGTATAAATGAAAGTACATATTTTAATAAAAAAATATTTAAAAGATAATGTAATAAAAAAAATTCTAATTAAAAATTACTTTTTAAACCTTATTTTATTACAATTTTCAAAATTTGGTTATTAATTATTTTTGTAAAAATAATTTGAAAAGTCATATTTTTACATCATTTTCATAATTAAGTTGAAAAATAAATTGTGGACATAATTGTAATCCTTATCTTATCCTCAAACCAAGACATAACAGAGATGATTTAAAAATAGAAGAATTTCACTCTTCCTTCCACTCTCTCTACCTCAAGGTTGATTGGATGGAGAGGGACAGGATAACAGCAAATAGATTACAGTGTGAAGTTTGTGTTGTTCACTTTAAGTGTATTAAAGTTGAAAGTGGGTGGATTAATAGTAAAGTTTGTTAAAGTTTGTGAGTGATTTGATGGATGTGATAGATTAAAAATTATATTTAAATCATAAAAAACAAGAATACTAAATTGTACTTTATTTTGAAAATAATTAAAAAATATTATTATATAAGTTTGATTTATCGTAGAAAAAAATATGAAAATATATAAATGAAAGTAACATATTTTAATAAAAAAATATTTAAAGGATATTGTAATAAAAAAATTTATAATTAAAAATTACTTTTTAAACCTTATTTTATCACAATTTTCAAATTTTGGTTATTAATTATTTTTGTTAAAATAATTTAAAAAGTCATATTTTTATATCATTTTCATAATTAAGCTGAAAAATAAATTGCGGACATAATTGTAATCTTGATATCAACCTCAAACCAAGACATAACAAAGATGATTTAAAAATACATGAATATCCCTCTTCCTTCCCCCCTCTCCCTCAAGGTTGATTGAATGGACAAGGAGAGGGTGACATCAAGTGGATTATAGTGTGAAGTTTGTGTTGTTCAATTTAAGTCGATTAAACATGAAAGTGAGTGGATTTAGAGTAAAGTTTGTTGAAGTTTGTGAGTCATTTGATGAATGTGATAGATTAAAAATTATATTTAAATCATAAAAAAACAAGATTACCAAATTGTACTTTATTTTAAAAATAATTAAAAAATATTATTATATAAGTTTGATTTATCGTAGAAAAAATATGAAAATGTATAAATGAAAGTAACATATTTTAATAAAAATATATTTAAAAGCTAATGTAATAAAAAAATTTCTAATTAAAAATTACTTTTTAAACCTTATTTTATAACAATTTTCAAATTTTCGTTATTAATTATTTTTGTAAAAATAATTTAAAAAGTCATATTTTTATATCATTTTCTTAATTAAGCTGAAAAATAAATTGCAGACATAATTGTAATCTTGATATCAACCTCAAACCAAGACATAACATAGATGATTTAAAAATAGAAGAATATCTCTCTTCCTTCCCCTCTCTCCCTCAAGGTTGATTGAATGGACAAGGAGAGGATGACATCAAGTGGAATATAGTGTGAAGTTTGTGTTGTTCAATTTAAGTGGATTAAACGTGAAAGTGATTGGATTTAGAGTAAAGTTTGTTGAAGTTTGTGAGTCATTTGATGAATGTGATAGATTAAAAATTATATTTAAATCATAAAAAAACAAGATTACCAAATTTTACTTTATTTTAAAAATAATTAAAAATTATTATTATATAAGTTTGATTTATCGTAGAAAAAATATGAAACTGTATAAATGAAAGTAACATATTGTAATAAAAAAATATTTAAAAGATAATAATGTAATAAAAAAATTATCATTAAAATTTACTTTTTAAACCTTTTTTTATAACAATTTTCAAATTTTCGGTATTTTTACATCTTTTTCATAATTATGCTAAAAAATAAATTGTGGACATAATTGTAATCTTGATATCACTCTCAAACCATTGCATAACAGACATGATTGAAAAATAGAGGAATTTCCCACTTCGTTCCCCTCTTTCTCCCTCATCGTTGATTCGATGGAGAGAGATAGGATTAATTCAAGTGCATAGTGTGTAAAGCTTATCTTGTTTACTTTTTGGGGATTAACGGTGAAAGTAAGTGGATTTAGAGTAAAGTTTGTTGATGTTTTTGAGTGATTTGATGGATGTGATAGATTAAAAATTATATTGAAATCATAAAAAAACAAGATTACCAAATTGTAATTTATTTTAAAAATAATTAAAAATTATCATTATAAAAGTTTGATTTATCGTAGAAAAAATATGAAAATGTATAAATGAAAGTAACATATTTTAATACAAAAATAATTAAAAGATAATAGAATAAAAAACTTATAATTAAAAATTGCTTTCTAAACCTTATTTTATAACAATTTTCAAATTTTCGTTATTAATTATTTTTGTAAAAATAATTTGAAAAGTCATATTTTTACATCATTTTCATAAGTAAGCTAAAAAATAAATTGCTGACATAATTATAATCTTGATATCACCCTCAAACCAAGACATAATAGAGATGATTTAAAATTTGAAGAATTTCCCTCTTCCTTCCCCTCTCTCCCTCAAGGTTGATTGGATGGAGAGGGAGAGGATGGCATCAAGTGGATTACAATGTGAAGTTTGTGTTGTTCACTTTAAGTGGATTAAAGGTGAAAATGGGTGGATTAAGAGTAAAGTTTGTTAAAGTGTGTGACTGATTTAATGGATGTATTAGATTAAAATATATATTAAAATCATTAAAAAACAAGATTACCAAATTGTACTATATATTAAAAATAATTAAAATTTATCATTATATAAGTTTGATTTATGGTAGAAAAAATATGAAAATGTATAAATTAAAGTGACATATTATAATAAAACAATCTTTAAAAGATAATGTAACAAAAAAATTATAATTAAAAATTACTTTCTAAACTTTATTTTATAACAATTTAAAAATTTTTGTTATATTTACATCGTTTTCATAATTATGCTAAAAAATAAATTGCGAACATAATTGTAATGTTGATATCACCCTCGAACCATTGCATAACAGAAATGATTGAAAAATTGAGGAATTTCCCTCTTCCTTCCCCTCTCTCCCTCATGTTGATTGGAAGGGGAGGGATAAGACGAATTTAAGTGGATTAGAGTGTGAAGCTTGTCTTGTTCACTTTAAGGGGATTAAAGGTGAAAGTGAGTGAATTTAGAGTAAAGTTTGTTGAAGTTTGTGAGTGATATGATGGATGTGATAGATTAAAAATTATATTTAAATCATAAAAAAACAAGATTACCAAATTGTCCTTTATTTTAAAAATAATTAAAAATTATCATTATATAAGTTTAATTTATTGGAGAGAAAAATACTAATATGTGTAAATGAAAATAAAATATTTTATTACAAAAAGATTTATAAAATAATGTAATAAAAATGTTGAGAATTAATAATTACTTTTTAAACCTTATTTTAAATCAATTTTCAAATTTTCGTTAATAATTATTTTTGTAAAAATAATACGAAAAGTCATATATTTACATCATTTTCATAATTAAGTTGAAAAATAAATTGCGAACATCATTGTAATCTTAACGTCACCCTCAAACCAACACATAACAGAGATGATTTAAAAATAGAAGAATTTCCCTCTTCCTCCACCTCATCCCTCAAGGTTGATTGGAGGGAGAGGGAGATGATGAATTCAAGTGGATTAGAGTGTGAAATTTGTGTTGTTCGTGTATTAAAGGTGAAAGAGGGTGGATTTAGAAAAAGGTTTGTTAAAGTTTGTGAGTGATTTGATGGATGTGATATATTAAAAATGATAGTTAAATGAAGGAAAAACAAGATTACCAAATTGTCCTTTATTTTAAAAATGATTAAAAATTATCATTGTATAAGTTTTATTTGTTGTAGAAAAAATATGAAAATGTAAAAATGAAATTACAATATTTTAATAAAAAAATATTTAAAAGATAATGTAATAAAAAAATTTATAATTAAAAATTACTTTTTCAACCTTATTTTATAACAATTTTAAAATTATCATTATTTTTACATCATTTTTGTAATTAAGCTGAAAAATAATTTGCGGATATAATTGTCATCTTGATATCACCCTCAAACCAAGACATAACATAGATGATTTAAAAATAGAAAAATTTCCCTCTTCCTTACCCTTCTCTCTCCCTCAAGGTTGATCGGATAGAGAGGGAGAGGATGACAGCAAGTGGATTACAGTCTGAAGTTTGTGTTGTTCACTTTAAGTGGATTAAAGGTGAAAGTGGATGGATTAGGAGTAATGTTTGTTGAAGTTTGTGAGTGATTCGATTGATGTGATAGGTTAAAAATTATATTTAAATCAAAGAAAAACAAGATTACCCAATTGTACTTTATTTTAAAAAAACTTAAAATTATCATTATATAAGTTTGATTTATCGTAGAAAAAATATGAAAATGTATAAATGAAAGTAACATATATCAATAAAAAAATATTTAAAAGATAATGTAATAAAAAAATTTATAATTAAAAATTACTTTTTAAACCTTATTTTATAACAATTTTCAAATTTTCGTTATTAATTATTTTTGTAAAAATAATTTGAAAAGTCATATTTTTAAATCATTTTCATAATTAAGCTGAAAAATAAATTGCGGACATAATTGTAATCTTGATATGACCCTCAAACCTTGACAAGATACAAATGATTTAAAAATAGAAGAATTTCCCTCTTCCTTCCCCTCACTCCGTCAAGGTTGATTGGTGGGAGAGGGAGATGATGAATTCAAGTGGATTAGAGTGTGAAGTTTCTGTAATTCACTTTAAGTGGATGAAAGGTGAATGTGGGTTGATTTATAGTAAAATATGTTAATGTTTGTGAGTGATTTGATGGATGTGATAGATTAAAAATTATATTGAAATCAAAGAAAAACAAGATGACCAAATTGTACTTTATTTTAAAAATAATTAAAAATTATCATTATATAATTTTAATTTATCGTAGAAAAAATATGAAAATGTATAAATGAAAGTAACATATTTTAATAAAAAATATTTAAAAGATAATGTAAAAAAAAATTGATAACTAAAAATTAATTTTTAAACCTTATTTTATAACAATTTTCAAATTTTTGTTATTTTTACATTGTTTTCATAATTATGCAAAAAAATAAATTGCGGACATAGTTGTAATCTTGATATCACCCTCGAACCATTGCATAACAAACATGATTGAAAAATCAAGGAATTACCCTTTTCCTTCCCCTCTCTCCCTCATGTTGATTGAAGGGAGAGGGATAAGATGAATTTAAGTGGATTAGAGTGTGAAGCTTGTCTTGTTCACTTTAAGGGGATTAAAGGTGAAAGTTAGTGAATTTAGAGTGAAGTTTGTTGAAGTTTGTGAGTGATATGATGGATGTGATAAATTAAAAATTATATTTAAATCATAAAAAAACAAGATTGCCAAATTGTACTTTATTTTAAAAATAATTAAAAATTATCATTATATAAGTTTAATTTATTGTAGAAAAAAATACTAATATGTGTAAATGAAAATAAAATATTTTATTACAAAAAGATTTATAAAATAATGTAATAAAAATGTTGAGAATTAATAATTACTTTTTAAACCTTATTTTAAATCAATTTTCAAATTTTTGTTATTAATTATTTTGGTAAAAATAATATGAAAAGTCATATATTTACATCATTTTCATAATTAAGTTGAAAAATAAATTGCATACATCATTGTAATCTTAACGTCACCCTCAAACCAACACATAACATAAATGATTTAAAAATAGAAAAATTTCTCTCTTCCTTACCCCTCTCTCTCCCTCAAGGTTAATTGGAGAGAGAGGGAGAGGATGACATCAAGTGGATTATAGTGTGAAGTTTGTGTTGTTCACTTTAAGTGGATAAAGGTGAAAGTGGATGGATTTAGAATAAGTTTGTTAAAGCCTATGATTGATTTGATGGATGTGATTGATGAAAAATTATATTTAAATGAAGGAAAAACAAGATTACCATATTGTCCTTTATTTGAAAAATAATTATACATTAACATTATATAAGTTTCATTTGTCGTAGAAAAAAAGATGCAAATGTATAAACGAAAATAACATATTTTAATAAAAAATATTTTATAAAATAATGTAATAAAAAAATTTATAATTAATAATTACTTTCTAAACATTTTTTTTATAACAATTTTCAAATTTTCGTTATTAATTAGTTTTGTAAAAATAATTTTAAAAGTCATATTTTTACATCATTTTCATAATTAAGCTGAAAAATAAATTGCGGACATAATTGTAATCTTGATATGACCCTCAAACCATGACATGACAATGATGATTTAAAAATAGAGGAATCTCCATCTTTCTTCCCCTCTCTCTCAATGAAGGTTGATTGGAGGGAGAGGGGGATGATGAATTGAGATGGATCAGAGTGTGAAGTTTGTGATGTTCACTTTAAGTGGATTCAAGGTGTAAGAGGGTGGATTTAAAGTACACTTTGTTAAAGTTTGTGAGTGATTTAATGGATGTGATAGATTAAAAATTATATTTAAATAAAGGAAAAACAACATTACTAAATTGTCCTTTATTTTAAAAATGATTAAAAATTATCATTGTATAAGTTCGATTTGTCATAGAAACAAATATTAATATGTATAAGTAAAAATAAAATATTTTATTAAAAAATATTTATAAAACATTGTAATAAAAAGTATTATAATTAATAATTACCTTTCAAACCTTATTTTAGAAAGATTTTCAAATTTTCGTTATTAATTATTTTTGTAAAAATAATTTAAAAAGTCATATTTTTACATCATTTTCATAATTAAGCTGAAAAATATATCGCGGACGTAATTGTAATCTTGATATCACCCTCAAACCAAGACAAAACAGAGATGATATAAAAATAGAAGAATTTCCGTCTTTCTTCCCCTTTAAAGTGTTGTTCACTTTAAATGGATTAAAGGTGTAAGATGGTGGATTTAGAGTAAAGTTTGTTAAAGTTTGTGAGTGATTTGATGGATGTGATAAATTAAAAATTATATTTAAATGAAGGAAAAATAAGATTAGCAAATTGTCCTTTATTTTAAAAATGATTAAAAATTATCATTGTCTAAGTTTGATTTGTTGTAGAAAAAAAATATTAATATGTATGAATGAAAATAAAATATTTTATTAAAAAAGTATTTATAAAATAATGTAATAAAAAATTTATAATTAATAATTACTTTTTAAACCTTATTTTAGAACAATTTTCAAATTTTTGTTATTAATTATTTTTGTAAAAAGAATTTGAAAAGTCATATTTTTACTTCATTTTCCACTACAAGAAAAAATATTTTTAACAGAGGTTTATTTTTACATTACCCAGGGTTAAAACCTCTACTAAGTTCTTTACCCGGGGTTTCAATTTCTCCCGCTAAACCATCCCTAGAGAATGTTTTAGCCAGGGTTTTTACGAACCCCAGGAAGCACCAATCAATAACTGAGGTTTTATATCCTCTTGTATTTAACATAGGTGTTAAAACCTCAGTTAAGTTTTGTGGGTTTAAAACCCACGATTAATTACCATGATTTTTGAAACCTCCGTAAACAATCATGGATTTTGAAACCTCCATAAAATACTATGGGTTTTAGAACCTCCAAAAAATAACATAGGTTTCAGAACCCCCATAGAATACCACAGGTTTTAAAACGCCCTAAAATACCCTGGACTTCAAAACTTCCGTAAAATATTATAGGTTTCAAAACCACCGTAAAGTACCATAGATTTTTAAATTATTATTATATTTTTTTACTCATTTATCATTTATGTATTGATGAAGGATTATCTTGTTCCTTTTTAAGATGATTGAATATGGTGTGAGTTGATTAAGAAAGCTAAGTGAAATCCCCACTGGACATTAAGATAGCAAGCTATCTAGATGTGAAAGTTCCTTTCACAAAGCTCAAGAGAAGAAGATGATGGATTGATTCAAAATAAAAAGGAAATGGAAAACACATAAACCATAGAAAACCAAGAACAATTAAAGGAAGAAGAAAACATAAAATGGAAAGGAAAGAAATGTTAAAAATGTGAGAAGCACGCCACTACAAGGCTAGGCTAGAAGCCATGGCAACTTTGAAGATGAGTGGATGTGTGCCGCCACTTGCTATGCAAGATAAGGCTTAAAGTATTCACTCCCTAGGGAGGAAACTCTCACAAATGGTTGAGACACAAGAGTGTTTTTACTTCAAAATGTTCAACCCTTTTACATGTCTAGGAGCACCCCTTATATAGAAGAGTTTAGGGGCCTCTAAGCAAATAAAAGATACCTAAGGATGTCTCTACAAAAACCTAACCCTAGCTTCT
>Ga0214544_1008897_pt1 | contig 16283 bp, 10 predicted proteins | sample CNSS3metaG_FD_160074 | JGI IMG/M metagenome (GOLD analysis project Ga0214544, IMG submission 160074) | Root nodule microbial communities from cowpea collected in UCLA plant growth center, Los Angeles, California, USA - CNSS3 | ecosystem: Host-associated > Plants > Roots > Nodule | place: USA...
CTTTCTCTTAATTACCTACAAAACAAGACAAACAAGGATTAACATGTTGGTTTAAGTTAATCTAATCTTGGTCAAAAGGTCAACTTTGGGTCAAAGTCAACAAGTCAACCAAAATAAGTCAACTAGAAACCAACTTAGGGAGTTCAAACTAAAGTAATGCAAAACAGAGATAAAGAAGATGGAATAGAAGACTCCCCTCTAGACATGCTTCTAGTATCCTTCTTGAGGGAGCTTCTAAGGAGGTGGTCACGCCTTCATTATCAATGGACTAAGGAAGAAAGGGGGAGAGCTCAATATGATTGTAATGCAAAGAATATCCTCACTTCATCTCTTAACATGGATGAGTTTTTTCGTGTTTCACAATGCAAGAGTGCCAAGGAAATGTGGGAGGTTCTTAAAGGGACTCATGAAGGAACCAATGATGTTAAGAGAGCAAGGAAGCATGCCTTGATTCAAGTGTTTGAGCTATTCAAGATGAAACAAGGAGAATCTATAGCGGATGTGCAAAAGAGATTCAGTCACATAGTCAACCATCTCATGGGTTTGGGTAAGGAATTTGACAAAGAAGAGTTAAACATCAAGGTGCTGAAGTGTCTTGATAGATCTTGGCAACCAAAGGTCACAACTATCTCAGAAACAAGAGATCTATCCATTTTGACTACAGTTGCATTGTTTGGCAAGCTTAGGGAGCATGAGATTGAAATACAAAGGCTTAATGAGCTTGAGTCAAGTGAGAAAAAGGTAAAGAACATAGCCTTGAAGACTAGCACCAAGAAGAATGAGGAACCCGAGGATGAGATGGCTGAATCAAGTGAAAGTGAGAACTTGAATCTCCTTGTCAGGAGGTTTGGTAAGTATCTCAAAAGGAAAGGTATCAAAGGTAATCCCAAGAGGTATACTTCCAAACACAATGAATCAAAGTCTTCTAATTTTACATGTTATAACTGTACAAAATAAGGACATATCAAAATTGAATGTCCAAATGCTAATAAAGAAAAGGAGAAGAGTGTTGATAGGAAAAAGGAGAAGAAGCCAAAGGAGAAACGTGCACACATTGCATGGAAGGACAATGATGATTCAACTACAAGTAGCTCCTCACAAGATGAGAGTGAAGAAGCCAACTTGTGCCTCATGGGTGGTTGTGAGTCATCCTCCTTAAGCCAAGTAAGTTCTCTAGACATAAATAATTATAATTAATTGTTGTATGATTTTCAAGAGTTGCATAATGAAGCAAACAAGATTTCTGCATTAAACAATCGGTTGAAAGGCTCGAACAACTGGCTGGAAAACAGAGTTAGCCAACTGGAAAAAGAAACAACTGATTTAAACACTGATTTTGAGCATTTAGAAATGATTTACAATAATTGAACCGACTATTTTAGAAATCAACCGGCTAAAAACCCTGGGAAAATTGTACAGTTTTGAAAAATCAAGTGAAATACCTTATAAAGACTTGTGCAAGGTTCATAAGAGGGGAAGCAAACTTAGACGCCGTTCTTGGTTCTCAAAACTTTGTGTTTGGCAAAGATGGACTTGGTTACAATCCTTCTTTTCAAAAGAAAACCAAGAAGTTCTCTAGTTTCTTTTCAAAAAGTTTGCCAAGTGACATGCCATTCATTTCATGCAACTACTGTATGCAAAAAGGTCATGTTATTAAAAACTGTCATGCTAGAAAATATGATGTTCCTAAAGGGATTATAAAATGGATCCCAAAAGGATCTAGAAAGGCATCACCATGATGGACCCAACCTATCAAAGGGTACCAAGTAATCCAAATCTGTTTTGCAGGTCATAAAAGGTGATAAGAAAGATTTGTGGTACCTTGATAGTGATTGTTCGAGACATATGACAGGAGATAAGACCAAATTTGCAAAGTTGGAGTTGAAGGAGGAAGGGTTTGTAACCTATGGAGACAACAACAAAGGAAAAATTCTTAGAAATGGAGTCAAAGGTAATGGATCCTCTTTCAACATCAAGAATGTGCTGCTGGTAGAAGGACTCAAACACAATTTGATAAGTATAAGTTAACTATGTGATAAAGGCTTTAAAGTCATGTTTGAACCAACTTGATCTGTATCATGCATCATTTTGCATCCATTGTTTACTTACAAAAGAGGATGACAGTTGGTTATGGCATAGAAGACTTTGTCACATACACATGCAGCATTTCAATTGGCTGAATAGAAAACAACTAGTTGAAGGACTACCAAAACTCAACTTTTTGATGGATAGAGTGTGTGAAGCATGTCAAAAAGGAAAACAAACTAAGGTCTCTTTTAAATCCAAAAATGTTGTTTCAACTGAAAGACCTTTAGAGATGCTTCACATGGATTTATTTGGTCCATCTCGAACCACGAGCCTTGGTGGCAATCTTTATGCATTTGTTGTTGTTGATGATTTTTCTAGGTACACATGGACTTTGTTCTTAGCTGCCAAAAATGACACTTTCCATTCCTTTAAAAAACTTGCCAAACACAAATGAAAGGAAAAACAGGTCACTTGAGGAACTAGCTAGAACTATGTTGAATGAAAACTCACAACCTAAGTATTTTTAGGCTGATGCAATCAACACTACTTGTTAATAGAGTGTTGATTAGGCCAATTTTGAAGAAAACCCCTTTTGAACTTTTCAAACAGAGGAGGCCTGTATTAAGTCACCTAAAAGTATTTGGATGTAAGTGTTTCATCTTAAATAATGGCAAAGAAAGTCTTAGAAAATTTGATGCAAAAGCGAATGAAGGTGTTTTACTAGGCTATGCTACACAAAGTCATGCATATAAAGTCTATAATAAGAGACTGATGACTGTTGAAGAGTCCATGCATGTTGTATTTCATGAAACTATCCCACAGTTGAAGGATCAAGTGCCAAAGAATGCAGATGAAGAAGATCTACTGCAAAAACATATTTATGCTGCAGAAAAGCCCTATGCTGTAGGAAATCAATCGACTGAAAAGGAAAAATAGTCGACTGAAAAAGCTGCAGACAACAACTTGCCCAAAGATTGGATCCAGCCTAGAGGTTTATCAAAGGACAACATCATATGTGATATCAAATAGGGAGTATCTACTAGACGTAGGATTGTATTTTGTGAACATGTTGCTTTTGTATCTCAAATTGAACCTAAGAATGTGAATGATGCTTTGAATGACAGTAATTGAATTGTTGTTATGCAAGATGAACTTAATCAATTCACAAGAAATGATGTGTGGTTTCTAGTGCCTAAAACTGATGATATGAATATAATTGGAACTAAATGGGTTTTTAGAAACAAAATGGATGAAGATGGTAATATTGTAAGGAATAAAGCTAGAGTAGTTGCTAAAGGTTATAATCAAGAATAAGGCATTGACTTTGATGAAACTTATGCACTTGTAGCTAGACTAGAAGCTGTGAGATTACTCTTAGCATATGCTTGCATGTGTAACTTTAAATTGCATCAAATGGATGTGAAAAGTGCATTCTTGAATGGTTTCCTAAATGAAGAAGTGTATGTATCACAACCTCCTGGATTTTAGGATCATCTCTATCCTAACCATGTTTTCAAATTGAAAAAGGCCTTATATGGTTTGAAACAAGCACCAAGACAATGGTATGAAATGCTAAGCAATTTTCTCTTATCAAAAGGTTATGTTAGAGGTGCAGTGGATAAAACACTTTTCATTAGAAAACATGATAATGATGTTATACTTGTTCAAGTGTATGTTGATGATATCATCTTTCGTTCAAATAACAACACATTGTGTGAAAAGTTTATTGTAGCTATGCAGGGAGAATTTGAGATGTCCATGATGGGTGAGCTTACCTACTTTCTAGGGCTACAAGTCAAGCAACTCAAGCATGAAACATTTTTAAATCAATCAAAATATTGTTTTGACTTATTGAAAAAGTTCAAAATGGAGGACTGCAAGGAAGCTATCACTCCAATTGCAACAAATTGCCTTATGGATGCAGATGAGGCTGGCCAACCAATGGATTCAACCAAATATAGAGGGTTGATTGGGTCTTTGCTCTGTCTTACAACAAGTAGGCTAGATATTCAATTTGGACTATGCTTATGTGCTAGGTTTCAAGCAAATCCAAAAGAATCACACTTTAAGGCTACAAAAAGGATTTTAAAGTACCTTAAAGGAACAACCAATGTTGGTTTATGGTATCCATGTGATTCTAACATAACTCTTAGTGGCTTTTCAGATTCGGATTATGCAGGGTGCAAATTGGATAGGAAAAGCACAAGTGGTACTTGTCATTTGCTTGGATCAAGTCTAATATCATGGAATAGCAAAAAGCAAGCATGTGTGGCACTCTCCACTGCCGAAGCTGAATATATTGATGTTGGACATGGTTGTGCATAAATCATATGGTTGAAGCATCAACTTTTGGACAATGGTGTAAGGCTAAGCAAGGTACCTTTGTATTGTGATAATTCTAGTGCAATCTATTTAACCAAGAATCCAATACAACATTCTAAAACACAACATATAAAGATTAGGCATCATTTCATTCGTGATCATGTTCAAAAGGGAGATTGTGAAATCAAATTTGTTAAAACTGAAAATCAATTGGCGGATTTGTTTACAAAATCATTGGCTAGAGATAGGTTTAACAAGCTAAGAACTAAACTAGGCATATTATACATCAAGAATGTGGTCTGATATGTTTTTAGCATGTTAATCTTATGTACTCATGCATTGGTGATGAAGATGTGACCACCTCCTTAGAAGCTCCCTCAAGAAGGATCACTAGAAGCATGTTTAGAAGGGAGTCTTCTATTCCATCACCTTTATCTTTGTTTTGCATTACTTTAGTGTGAATTCCCTAATTTGGTTTCTAGTTGACTTATTTTGGTTGACTTGTTGACTTTGACCCAAAGTTGACCTTTGACCAAGATTAGATTAACTTAAACCAACATGTTAATCCTTATTTGTCTTGTTTTGTAGGTAATTAAGAGAAAGTAGAGCATGGCTAGGTGGCACATGGTGACTGGAGCACATGGATGAAGTGGAAGAGAGAGGAAATCAAAAAGCATAAAGTAAAAGCAAAAGTAGACATGTACCTTGTCTCCTTTTGCCTTTTTGGTTTATTCCATTGAAGGCTACTTGGTCTCCTTCCTCTTTTGGCCTAGAATCCTCATGGGAATGCATCCACCAATCATCTTCATTCATTTGGCTGAGAATTACTTTCACATTAGGTTTAGGGTTTGCTAGCTCATCCTTTTCATGTTTTTGTATTTGCTAAAGGACCCCTATGAACTCGTATTTAAAGGGTGTTCCTTGTCTTGTAAAAAGGTTGATCATTTTGTTGCTATAAACTTTGTGTTTCAACCATCTCTTTGTCGTGAGCTCTCCTTCCTAGAAGTGAACTCACCTTTTCCTTATCTTGCTTGCAAGTGGCGGCACCGTCACTCATCTCTAGGGTTTGGTTGGCTTAGATCGCCCCCTATGAGTGGAGTGCTTCTTCCATTATTCATCTTCTATGCTTTCCATTTTTATTGTTTCTTCTTTCATTTTGCTCTTTAAGTGTTGTTATTACCGTGTGTATTTAAGCTTGAATCTAACTCTTTCTTCCTTTCATGAGCTTGAGAAATGAACCTTCACATCTAGATAGCTTGCTATCTTAATGTCTAGTGGAAATTTTCAAAAAACTTTCTTAAACAAATTCACCATATTCATAACTCTAAAAGAAAACAAGATAATCCTTCATCAATTGGTTTCCTAAAAATATGCTGCTATATGCAAAAACTGAAAACTGTTATATTCAACCTGTTGATTTTTCATTTCAACGTGTTGATTTCACTTAAATCTACCTTTGTTTGCACAAATCATGATTTGTCAACCTATTGATTATGTTTTTCAACGTGTTTATTTCACTTAAATTGCCACTGAATGATGATTTTTAATCTACTGTTTTCACAATTCAGTATGTTGATTTCATTAAAACTGAATCTGGAAAAATGAAGTTCAATTTTACGATTATTCAATCGATTGATTTTCAAAATCAGTCAATTGATTTCACTTAACCAGATTCTGGTTTTAATCTCTGATGCTCTGATACTATTTTAATCAACTGATTTTTGTTTTTCAACATGTTGATTTTACTTAAATTGTGCATTTACTCACGAATTGAATTGTTAAGCTGACCCATTTAAAGAAAGCACCTTTTTGTCAAGTACTATCTGCTCTTAACTGCCTATTTCATCAGCCATATGTTGCTTTTACTAATTTGTTTGACCAGAAAGCATGTTTAGTGTACAATTCCAATGTGCATGCAGCTCACTTGAATTGAACTGATTGATTCACTCATAAAAACACATTGAAAACATCATGAATGCATGAGATACTGTTTTGGACTACATTAATCTAGTTTGGGTAACCTAAAACGAATTAATTAGGAAAATCTGCACCATTTCATCAACTGTTTCTGAAAATCAGCTTGTTCAATTATAAATACTGCACTTGTATTGCTGCATTTGCATCAGACTTCTCTTAGAAATAGTCATACCCACACTCATCATGCCTTGTCGTCAAATAAGAACTATCCAATCTAATGATGAGCACACTACTCCTCCTACCCCAAGGTCTCCAAATCAGGAAAGCCATGGGAGAATTGAAGCATGGTTTGAGGATCATGAGGACAACATTCAAGTGTTCCTCATTGAGATCAATAGGAAGCAAATCAGGATTCCTAAGGTGTTGAGATTCTCATGGTTGAGGGCTAAAGGCTTTGAGAGCCTATTTCAACAACTCAAGCATCAAACGTTGAAGTCCTTCCTTGAACTTTCAGGGAAAATCTATCCAGACTTGGTGAAGGTGTTTTTCACCAACTTAGAGTTCAAAAATGATGTGTTGTTGTCAAGCATCAAGGGTGTGCATATGGAGATAAAAAAAAAGGCTTGGAAAGATGTGGTTGGACTCAAATCAAGGGTGTGCAAGTGAGGAAAGGTGAAACTTGGGTTGTTCTAGAATTCAACAAGGTTCAATACTATGACCAATGCTTGAGGAATCCTGGTGCTGAAATCAAACACTTCCATGTTGGTGGTCTCAAGGTGGATCAAAGGTTGCTTGGTATGATTGTCACAAAAATCCTTGTTCCATGTGGTAGCAACCATTCAACATTGAATGAGGGAGATTTGATACTCATGTACTGCATTCAACACAACATTCAAGTGGATTGGATCTATGTGTTTCGTGATCACATGCTCAAGGCCAAGAGGCTCACGGATTTTAGGCTGCCATATGTGGTTTTGGTGTCCAAATTCATAGAATACTTTGGAATTGATGTAGAGGATAAGCTAGAACAGTCAACTGAAATGTTGAACCATACCTCTAACCAAAATCTGCATAAAATGGGCTTTCTCAAGGTGGGAAATGGATGGACAAAAATTGGTGTTGTAGTTGGTGGTGCACATGATCATGAAGCTGGCCCAAGTGGTGCAAATCAAGAGGAAGAACCAACTACTGGACCCATTGACTTGATTCCCTATAACCCTCTAGAGGATAGAGGCCCTATGTACTCACATTTTGAGAGGATGGTGCTGAACCAGCTCCATGAGCTCAATGTGTCTCTACATGCACATCACAACTATTGCAATGAGAGGTTCAATGCATTGGATGGCCAAATTCATGATATCCATGATATGCTGAACTCATTCCAGACCTAAAATGATCCTCAGGATCACTGAGTGTGTTGGTTGTTTAGGATCATGCATTGCATCCATGTGTTTGTGCTTTTTCAGTTTCAGCTTTGTCAAGTTCAATTGGTTGTTTTTCGTTTCAGTCGGCTGATTATATCAACTTTATGATTTTTTTCTTCTCTGTTTCAGTTTCAGTTGTTGTATTATGTTCAATTATTAATGAAAGGATATGCAATGCTTGTTCTCTTTATGCATTTGTTTTGTTTGATGAATCCAAAGGGGGAGAAAATTTGGAAAATGGATAATTGATCACATTGAACTAAGTAGATGCATTAAAATTTGGAATAAAAATCAAATCTGAAATTCAACCCATATTATTGATAGGGGGAGCATGTGTATATATGTGTGCTTGTTAGCTTCTGTGCATTGCTACTATAAATGTTTTAGGTTCACAAGTTTCAAGCTAAGGTGTCACTTCATCAATTTAATGGTATCCAACAAATGGTATCCAACAAATGGAAGCATTTTGCAATGAAAGATAGAAGAAGATACATGGAAGAAGATAGAAGTTGGCTTCACGAAATCAGGGGGAGATTGTTGACATGAGAAGCCAAAGTGGTTTGCTTCTTGAAGATTTGATGAAGATTGAATGAAGCTCTTTTGAACTATCTTGAAGCCATTACCATTGGAATGAAGCCTACCTTGATGAAGTAAAGGAGATTTGATGATATTCATGTTGATCAAGGCTAGAACGTGTGCTCTCCACATAGTTGTATCATTAAGAAAGTGTATTTGATGTTTGTAATTCATATTGTAGACCTTGTAGCATTAATTAGATGTATTTGGTCTTAGGTGTGTCTTTTAATCTGTTGAATGGCTTTTCAACAGGTTAATATGTCTCTTTTAGTCTGTTGAATGGTTTTTCAACAGGTTAAAAGGTTGGCTGTAGTAGTCTTAAACTAACACAAATTCAATTAGTTGATTACTTTTTAATCGACTGATTTCACTTAAGTCAAGTGAAATCAACCGATTGATTTAGAAATCAACTAGTTGAATTTCGTAACAGTTTGACTATAAAAGCTGTGATTTTCGAAAGAGAGGTATGTTGATCAGTTTTGAACGTGAAATTGCTCTGGAAACTCATGGAAACTCTCTCCTTCGTGAACATACAATTTACAGCAGTTGAAGATTGATCTTGGATCAATTCTTGGAGCTTTTGGCTTGGTTTGAAGCTTGGAGAAAGTGGTTTGTGGTAGGCTGGGTTGTGCTACCACTGAGGTTTGATCTTTCTCAAGATTTGTGTGTGTGCCTGGTGGTTTCCTAGGTATGCAAGAGGGTTCTTGCTGTACTGGTGTGATTTTTTTAATCCCATTTGACACATAAAATATTTTTTCACCTAATTGACACCTAAAATAACTTTATACGCATTTGACACGTATAATTTTTTTAATCCCATTTGACACCTAAAATATTTTTACACTCATTAGACACCTAAAATACATTATACCCATTTAACGCCGAAAATTGCTTTTTGACCACTTTGACAGTTAATTTTTTTTTTTACTTCCATTTGACACCTAAAATACTTTTCCACCCATTTGAGACATAAAATAAATTTTCACTCATTTGACACCTAATTTTTTTTACTCCCATTTGACACCTAAAAATTTTTTACACCCATTTGACACTTAATAATTTTTTACTCCCATTTGACACCTAAAACATTTTTGGACCTATTTGACACTTGTAATATTGGTACTCCCATTTGACACCTAAAATATTTTTACTCCCATTTCACACGTATAATTGTTTTACACCCATTTGACACCTTAAATATTTTTACACTCATTTTAAACGTAAAATAATTTTACACCCACTTGACACGTATAATCTTTTTACTACCATTTGACAACCAAAATATTTTTACACCCATTTGACACCGAAAATACTTTTACACGCATTTTACAACTAGAATTTTTTTACATCCACTTGACACCTAAATTTTTTTTACTCCAAATTGTCTCCTAAAAGTTTTTTACTCCCATTTGAAACCTATAATTCTTTTACTCCCATTTGACACCTATAATATTTATACTCCAATTTGACAACTAAAATATTTTTACACCCATTTGACACCGAAAATACTTTTACACGCATTTTACAACTACAATTTTTTTACACCCATTTGACACCTAAATTTTTTTTACCCCAAATTGTCTCCTAGAAGTTTTTTACTCCCATTTGAAACCTATAATTCTTTTACTCCCATTTGACACCTATAATATTTATACTCCAATTTGACACCTAAAATATTTTTACACCCATTTGACACTAAAATACTTTTACACCCATTTGACATCTAGAATTTTTTTACATCCATTTGACACCAAACATTTTTTTCACCCATTTATCACCTAATGTTTTTTTTACTTCGATTTGTCACCGAAATTTTTTTTTACACTCATTTCAGACGTAAAATATTTTTACACTCATTTCAAACGAAAAACATTTTTACAGCCATTTGACACCTATAAGTTTTTTAATCTTGTTTGACATCTAAAATATTTTTACACTCATTTGACACCTAAAATACTTTTACACCCATTTGTACCTAAATTTTTTTTACACCCAATTGAGACGTAAAAAATGTTACATTTGATGCACCAATATTTCACAACCATGAGGGAGGGTGAATTGGTATTAACAAATTTTACCCAGTTTTAGCACTTTTGAAATTGTTTTGGTAAAAACCTTTGTTTTTGAATCAAATGAAATAGTATGGTTTAATGCTTAATGTATGGAGCATTTATACTATGACAAGATATAGAGAGAAAGAGAGAAAGCACATAGAATTTTTATACTGGTTCAATTCTTAAGAATCTACATCCAGTTCATCTAGCAAACCACAGCTAGAGATATTCACTATATCACAAGAATTTCAAGATTTACAAATACACTTGATAAATCTAAATTCTAAGATAAAGGAACACACACGCAAGGCTTCCACACACTTGCTCAACTACACAACAACAAGGCTATCACACACACTTGCTTTAAACAGAAAACAATAGAAACAAATAGTTTCAAATTGTATCAAAACACAAGAAAAAAGCCTACAAAATGGATTGAGTACACCTTTTCCAAGACTGAAATTTCTTCTTCTTGCCAAGTCAAAATTGAATGTGTCTTGATAGAATTCTTCAAGAGGACCTTCCAAGATAGCTCCAAGAACCTGTTTCACACTTTTCTTTCTTTCTTTTTGGTTGAACAGATTTAGCTTCAGAAAGTGCAAAAACTGTTTTTATATAACAGCTGCATTCAGGCACGAACCTAGTCGACTACATTAGTTGGCTAGTCGACTATCGGGGCACAACAAATTAACATTTTCAGATTATCACACACATGTCATGTTAACCATTGTCATGCTATTATGGACATCATCAAAAATATTTCAGATACACTTAATCAGCAACAAAAAATTTTTACAAAAATTTCACACCTAAAATATTTTAACTCTCATTGGACACCTAAAATATTTTTACACCCATTTGACACATAAAATTTTTTTACACCTATTTGAGATGTGAAATATTTTGACACCCATTGGAGACCTAAAATATTTTTACACCCGTTTGACGCCTAAAATATTTTTACACCCATTTCACACCTTAAATTTTTTCCATCTATTTCATAGCTAAATTTTTTTTGCACCCATTCGATCCTACAATTGTTTTACACCTATTTGACACCTATATTTTTTTACTCCCATTTGACACCTAAAGGTTTTTTACAACCATTTGATACGTAAAATAGTTTTACGCTAATTTAACACATATAAGTTTTTAAACCCATTTGACACCTAAAATATTTTTACGCTTATTTGACACCTAAAATACTTTTTCACCCATTGGTAACTAAAATTTTTTTACACCTAATTGAGACGTAAAATATTTTAATGAAAATTTCACACCTAAAATATTCTTACACCCCTTTGACACCTAAATTATTTTTAAACCCATTTGACACCTAAAGTATTTTTACACCCATTTGAGACGTAAAATATTTTGACACTCATTGTACACCTAAAATATTTTTACACCCATTTGACAACTAAAATTTTTTTACAGCAATTTGCCCCTAAAATTTGTTTACACTTATTTGACACTTAAATTTTTTTTACTCCCATTTGCGACATAAAATATTTTTACACCAATTTGACACCTATTCTTTTTTTACAATCATTTTACACCTAAAATATTGTTACACCCATTTGGCACCTACTATTTTTTTACTTCCATTTGACACCTAAAATATTTTTACTCTCATTTGAACCCTAAGATATTTTTACAGCAATTTGACACCTACAAAATTTTACACTTGTTTGACACCTAAAATAATTTTACACCCATTTGTCACCTAAAATGTTTTACACCCAATTAAGACAAAATATTTTTATGCTAATTTCACACCTAAAATATTTTAAACCCATTTGACACCTAAAAGTTTTTTACACCCATTTGACACCAAAATTTTTTCACTCCCACTTGGCACCCAAAATTGTTTTACACCCATTTGCGACGTAAAATATTTTTACACCAATTTGACACCTATTATTTTTTTACTCCCATTTGACTCTTAAAATATTTTTACACTCATTTGACACCTATAATTCTTTTACTCCCATTTCACACCTAATTTTTTTTACACGCATTTCAGACATAAAATTTTTTTACACCTTTTTGAAACCTATAATTTCTTTTATTCCCATTTGACACCTATAACTTTTTTAATCCCATTTGACACCTAAAATATTTTTACACACATTTGACACCTGAAATACATTTACACCCATTTGTACACATATTTTTTTCCCACCCAATTGAGATGTAAAATTTTACGTAAATTTGACACCTAAAATATTTTTACACCAATTTGACACCTAAAATATTTTTACACACATTTGACACCTAAACTTTTTTTATACCCATCTTGGCCGTAAAATATTTTGACACCCATTGGACACCTAAATTGTTTTTACTCCGACTTGACACCCAAAATTTTTTTACACACATTTGAGATGTAAAATATTGTTACACCTTTTTGATATCTATAATTTTGTTTATTCCCATTTGACACCTAAAATAATTTTACACCCATTTGACATGTATAACTGTTTTACTCCCATTTGACACTTAAAATATTTTTACGCTCATTTGACACCTAAAATACTTTTACACCCATTTGACACCTATAATTTATTTCCTCCCTTTTGACACCTAAAAAGTTTTTACACTCATTTGACACCTAAAATTTTTCTACACCTGTACCACACCTAGCCAATTCAACGAAGTAATAATAATAATCGATCACCATATCTACACGCGAAGTTATTCAGGTAACCGACATAGGCTGACCTAAGCCTAACCGGCCTGAACCGGTAACCTAAGACGCTTAAAGGTATAACCAGCCTAGGACATCATGTGAGCAATGGTTGCATAAGCCGCCAAAGGGGGTAGTCGGCCTACGCCGACCACCCTAGGATACTCAATGAAATCAAAGCAACCCTGAAATCCAGTAAGCCCACAACAGTCGAAACTAAGGGCCTGGGCCAAGGCCCAGGCCCACCTATGGCCCAGCCCATGGAATGGGCAAACATAATTAATAATCTATAAATATACAAGGACCCCACGAATTAAAGGTATGCATTCATTACTTCATTAATCACCTGATTTGACTTTTGAGAGCTTTAGCTAACTTAATCTTCGGAGTCCCTTCTGCAGGTAACCCCTCCCGGGTCCAAGCCGATATATGCCCAATGGGAAAAGGCCAACTGAGGAGATAGCGGACTATTTGGGTAAGGTGATACTTGTGCCTAATTGATCTTATTTGTTCTCTGCAGGAACAACACCCATTTGACACCTAAAATATTTTTAAACTCAATTGACAACTAAAATATTTTTACACCCATTTAAGACGTAAAATATTTTAACACCCATTGGACACCTAAAATAGTTTTACACCGATTTTTACACCCATTTAGCCCTAAAATTTGTTTAGACCCATTATACACCTATTTTTTTACACCCATTTGTGACGTAAAATATTTTTACACCAATTTCACACCTATTCTTTTTATTACATTCATTTCCCACTTAAAATATTTTTACACCCATTTGACACCTATTATTTTCTTACTCCCAATTGACATCTAAAATATTTTTACACCCATTTGAAAGCTAATTTTTTTTACACCTATTTGCCCCTAAAATTTGTTTACATCCATTATACACCAAAAAATGTTTTACACCCATTTGACACCTATTATTTTTTTACTCCCATTTGACACCTAAAATATTTTTACAATCATTTGAAACCTGATGAAGGATTGATCCCAACCAAGGATGGAGGCACATGCTTAAGAAGACTAAGCATGTTTAGAAAGGAAGTTCACTAATCCTTCATCCATGTTCATTATTTTTATTATGTTTGAAGTTCCCTAAGTTGACTTAGTTGAATCAACCTTGGTAGACTTATTAACCTTTGACTAGGTTTGACTTGTTGACTGGAGTTGACTTGACTTAAGCCAACATGTTAATCCTTATTTATGTGTTTTGTAGGTGTAAGTAAGATTAATTATGGTGGGTGATGTGGCGCAACCTATTCTACTATTACCGTCAAATTACCAAGTCAATCTTCATTCCTCTAATTTATATCATTATGCTTATAATCCAGACCCTTAAATATTGTTCTGCAATTTACCTAACCAGTAACCCCGTTTCCATCAATTTACCTATGTCCAACCACTTGCTCCTAACCACATTTATACAATTCTTTCAAATTGACCACTGAATTCCCGTCACTATCTCCACTTTGCTCTAGCACCTTATTATGATTAATACCATAGTGGTCTATGCAACATTTGTCCCCTACTCACACTCCAGCTCATATTGTCTTGTAATAACCCTCTCTTCTCATTCAATTCATAGAATTCACTTTCTAGTTTATATATTCACCTAATATCTCTCTTGCAATTTCTACTTCCAACTCCCAAAAGTAGCACGAATCTGCTCCTCCCAAAGTCAGATGCTCTACAACTCCCGCAAACATAAAATTTCCCAATTCACTTTCCAGAATTCCCACACCTGCAATGTTCCTTTCACTCAATATTACACCAATGTAATCGTACCGCACACTCCCACTACATCCCGACTTCGTATGACATTAATTAATAACCAAACCTCTTCCATGACTCCGTGATATGATCAAATCCGACAACCTCCAATCCTAAACGAGCGTTCATAATAATTTCACCAATTTAAATTCTCAAACTTGTGTAATTCAGCAAAATAACATACTCTATTAACAGATAATCCATGGCACACCAGATTCTCTGAATTAGATTCCACCTAAACATATCAAACATAAAAAATCGGGCCAAATGACCCGCATCGCCTGGTGGTAGTTCATCACCGCCAGGCAGCTCAACAAAAACCCAACAACAAAGCAAAACATCATGTGTCGCCTGGCGGTCAGGACTTTACCGCCAGGCGGTTCATCGCTGGAAACCCATTATACACAATGATAAGATGAGTCGCCTGGCGGCCATGAGCAACCCGCTAGGCAGTTTCTGGAAAATTTCCAGAAACCCTGAATTTTACAAACAAGCAATCATATACATACAATTCATTATACATTTCGTGCAATTATTTCTTAAACATAAATCTAACGTTTAAAACGTCTCTAACCTGGTTTTCCTTAGCTTAAATTGGAGTTGTTATGAATTCCTTCTTGATCACCTATGATCCTCCTTTGGATTCCCTTCCATTTCTGCCTTCTATTCACATACACACCACAGATCCTCTCTGAATTCTCACTATTAAAATCACAGACTAATGGTACTTTACCAAACCCTTCTCTCACTCTCTTTTCTCCCTCCTCAATTGCACCTTAATTGGAATTAATTCATCGGAAAACGAAAATGACTCATTAAGGACTATTTTCCAGCCTCTCTTGGCTGCCATGTTTGCTAGGGTTCCCTTCAACCTTTCGAATTCAAGCCAAAACTAAAAATATAGCAAAACAAAGTTTAATTTGGGTTCTCAACAATGTTTGATCCCACAACCATGCACATGCCAAGTCAATGCCAAACCATCAAGCCAATTTAATTTTCATGCTAACTAATGCAATTCAAGCATTATATTATAAGAAACATGATCAAATCATAATATTAAAACAATAATAAGTAAATAACACACAATGGACACACATAGGACTCGAACCCAAGTCCTCTCATACAACCAAAGTACTCTCAACCATTTGAGCTAGTACTTTTCCACGTCATGCCAACCTGATGAAGGATTATCTTGTTCCTTTTTAAGATTATTGAATATGGTGTGAGTTGATTAAGAAAACCAAGGAAATCCCCACTGGACATTAAGATAGCAAGCTATCTAGATGTGAAGGTTCCTTTCCAAGGTTCTAGAGAGGAGGAGAATGGATTGATGGGGAGTAAGAAATCAAAAGGAAAAACATATAATAGAAACAATATAAACCAAGAAGAGTAAAGGAACATAAAATGAAAAGCAAGGGAAATGGGAGGAATGGAGGATTCACGCCACTACAAGGCTAGGCTAGAAGAAGCCATGACAACCT
>Ga0214544_1008900_pt1 | contig 16277 bp, 7 predicted proteins | sample CNSS3metaG_FD_160074 | JGI IMG/M metagenome (GOLD analysis project Ga0214544, IMG submission 160074) | Root nodule microbial communities from cowpea collected in UCLA plant growth center, Los Angeles, California, USA - CNSS3 | ecosystem: Host-associated > Plants > Roots > Nodule | place: USA...
TTGCATCAGAAAATGAAACCGATCATTTTTCGTTGCTGAAGTTCAAGGAATCCATATCTAATATATATATATATATATATATATATATATATATATATATATATATATATATATATATATATATAATATATATTATATATATTATATATATATATATATATGTATATATATATATATTATATGTATATATTATATATAATATATAATATAATATATATATATATATATAATATATATATATATAATATATATATATATATATATATATATTATTTTAATATTTAAAATTTATTGGCGGGTTAGTGAGTCAACTCGGCTCATCATGGGTTCAACTCGAATGAGTCGGGTTCTTAACGGATTGGGTTCAATTTTAACCCGTACTAAAATTTATAATTTTTTTTCAACTCAAATCGACCCGAACCCGTGATGAGCCGGGTTGACTTGCAAGTTATAACACATTTTAAGGGCTCTACATCCAATACTCGGTCCTCGTTTTCGTTTTAAATTACTAAAATCCTTTTAGTTTATAGGATAATCTAAAAAGTTTATATGAAATTTATGTGTTCTTTAATTTATAAACTTACTTTAAAGTCACACGCGGGATATCGTTACACTTTTCTATATATATTGACATCTATCTGATTATGTAATCCTCTCGTATATGTTGCATGGAATCCATTATCATTGGGTAATACAATAATATAAAGAATTTCACTTCACATCAAATTTATTCTTTACGTACATTACACCTATTTGCTGTAATTTTTTTTTCTTAAAATAAATTATTTTGTTAATATCTGAAAAAATTAAAGGGAAGAGTAAAGACACCATTATATATATACTCATGTTTTCATAGTCAGGATAAGGTGTGAGTATATCCGAATTAACGCTTTGAATCATTTTGCAAGATGAAAATGTTTAGTTATCACAAGAAACAATAATGGTTTGTGAGCCTAATTTCGTGTGAAATTGTCATATTACAATTTGACTTTATATTGAATTTATGGTCAAAATAAATTGTTATTTATCTTTGGATTTGACATCTTACATCTTACAGATATATTGTTTTATTCACTCTTAGAATTTGAGTTGAAATTGTGTCTCTAATGTTGAAAGTCCTATAACTTGAGTTGAGCATACACCCTAAATGGTACTGTCAAATTGCACTTTGTTTTTTTGGTTCACAGTGCAAGTTTCATAAGGGTATCATTTAAGTTGTCCCACCTGGAATTATTGAATCGCACTTTGATTTTCTTAGTTTACTGTGCAAATTCCATAGGGATATATCTTTAGTTTTCCTGTCATAAAAATAATCATCAAAGTGCACTTTGAATGTCTTTTCATATGAGAAAATTTTGAGTTGCCTCTTGTTATTCGGATTGCTGATTAACTCTTTAGCTATCTTTTGATGCGTTGTTGGCCCAAAGTGGAATGATTCTAGATTATAATCGTACTTTATGTTTATTTATTTTATAAGTATAAGTTACACGTGCATTGTAAATGTAGTTGACAGTTTTTTATTATTTTTGAAAATTTTGTATAACTATATCTAAGGTATTCCTGCAATCTGGTAATATGATATTTTTATCCAATGGGGTTAGAGTGTTGGTTATGACCCCTTTATTGAATATATCGAATTCAATTTTTTTTTTGTGTCTAGTTTAATTGAGTTGAGCTTGTACTTCAACTTTTGATATTTTGTATTGGTTAGAAAGCCAAATGAAATTTGGTTAGGTTGGTATCCAAGTTGCCCCTTTGAATTGTTTCATCAAACTTTTGGTATTGATCATGTGTAACTGTTGTGCCTCTAATTTTGAAAGTCTAATAACTTTAGTTGGTATAGGGCCTCCAATTTTGAAAGTCCTTTAACTTGGTTTGATATTGTGCCTCTAATATTTGAAAGCCCTATAAAATTGTTTTTATTCCCAATCCAAATTTCAAATGATTATATTTGATTTGTTTATCATAATTCAGTGGCGAGATGAAAATGTTTTGAATCATTTTGTAAGATGAAAATGTTTAGTTATCACAAGAAACAATGATGGTTTGTGAGCCTAATTTCGTGTGGAATTGTTAGATTACAGTTTGACTTTATATTAAATTTATGGCCAACATAAATTGTTATTGATCTTTGTATGGATTTGACCTCTTACAGATATATTATTTTATTCGCTCTTAGAATCTGAGTTGAAATTGTGTCTCCGATTTTGAAAGCCTTATAACTTGAATTAGGCATACACCCTAAATGAAATCGTCGAATTGCACTTTGCTTTTATGTTCACAGTGCAAGTTTCAAAAAGGTATATTTTAAGTTGTCCCACCTGAAATTATCGAATTGCAGTTTGATTTTCTTAATTCACTGTGCAAATATCATATTGGTATATTTTTAGTTGTTCTGTAATAAAAATAATTATCAAAGTGCACTTTAACTCTCTTTGTTCACATGAGAAAATTTTGAGTTGTCTTTTGTTATTCATACTGCCAATGAATTGTTTAGCTATCTTTTGATGCATTGTTGGCCCAAAGTGGAATGATTCCGGATTATAATTTTACTTCATATTTATTCATTTTGTAAGTATGAGTTACATGTGCATTCATACTAGAGTTGTGGCTGTGGTTGAGAAACCTTGAAAAATAAGAGACTTATTACATTATTATACATAAATTAGAGGATATTCTCTCATCTAAATCAAAGATTATATGCCTATATAATGCTATTATTGAAGTAAACACATAATATTGTATTCTGATTTTCTAAAGTTTTTTGTACTTAGAGTTGATTCATGTCAAATTTGCTGATGTCTTTGTAAGTCTTTTTGATGAGGGAACAATCTGCTTTGAATTGAACGTTCTTTGCCATTATATTGCAGAAATCTCTATAGTTGAAGGTGATTCAGTAGGAGGAAGTGCTAAGCAAGGGCGTGACAGGCGCTTCCAGGTAAAATATATGTGTTTCCATTCAAAGAACGAAATTGAAGGAATATTAATGAACTCATCGTATTTGATTATTCCACTACTTTATTAATCACTTATTTATTCAATGCACATACACCATTTAGCTATTTAGTTGTTTCATTTTCATTCTTTTAAAATAAAGGCTTCACAAAATCATATGACTAATAATTTTGTTTTGTAAGATTTTCCCTTAGTTTGTTTAATCTATGTCTCGTTTAATATGTTTACAGTGGATACGGTATATTATTTGTATGATGTATTTAAAGGTAAATTCCCGTTGCTTTTGAGTCTTACTACTCGATTCAAAAATTTGTTTGGCGATTTACAATTGAAATCTTAGTTTGATAACCTTGCCTAAAAGATTAAGTTCTTAAGCAGTGACAGATGAACACACTCATTGGTTTTGTTATGTCTATGGGCTGTGTTAGGAACACACTCATTAAAATTTATTAAGCTACTACTACAAAACTAGAACAGTATTGAATAAATTGTGAAACTCACCAAATTTAGTGATTTCCATTAAATTTCAACCAATGAGTGTTGAATAAAGTTTGTTCCTAACGTTTCTCATCACTTGCCCTAGTAAGAACTATTCAATCTATTACTTGATTTAGCCTTTAAAAGTTATAGTTTCACTTGAATTCTATTTACTGACTGGAGCACTTTGTTAGATTGGACTTCATTGTGTATAAAAGAATTATTTGGAGTTATGTAAGTACATGTATTTATAAGAGCATATTTGATGCAGGCCATTCTCCCTCTGATGGGTAAGATTCTGAATATTGAAAGGAGGGATGAAGCAACAGTGTACAAAAATGAAGAGATCCAAAATTTAATTCTCGGGCCTGGTCTTGGTGTGAAGGTTAAAATACTTCCTGTTTCATTAATTTGTTATTAATGACCGAGTTAAATTAAAGCACACAAATAAACTCATAAAAAAACACAAATGAATAATTAGTGAAAGTTCTGAAAGATAGGCCACGATTAAGTGTAAATAAATTATAGAATATTACTAAATTGAAATATCTTCAATTGCTAAATTGTAAGTATTTGTCTTTGTCATTTTCTTCTTAATTATATTGAAACAGAAGTAATTGGTAATGATATATGATCTAGAGTCCAGTGGAAAAGTAACTTGCATGAAGTTCAAATTTGAAAAAGTAAATACAATCTTTAAATTGCTGAGATTTCCAAATGGAGGCCAACAAAAGAACCAAGTTAACATCAATTAATGTGATTTTATTAAAATGAATTTAGAGTAACTTGGTAGAAGTTTGTGCTATGTTGTCATGGTATTATCTCAAGCTTTTTAAGTTGCTGGGTATATTCAATCACTCTTGATCATTGCAGCGGTGTTGTCTACGAGAAATTAGTATTTAAATTTTATAACTTGAGGACGATTGAAGTTCTGATATGAAATTCAACGTCATCATGATGGATTTTGAATGCTCAAAAGAAGGATGTGGTGGTAATGTCATAAAAAACCTAACACTCTTTGCTTGCTGCAAAAGATGGGATTTTGGTATTTCACTTTGAAATGTTCACCGGTTATCAACTATTAAAGTTGACAAAGATTGAGATGTCAAACTTGACTTAGCTTTGGTTTCTTGTTTATCAGCTATTATAATTGGTTGGGAATGATTTCACATTGTATGCATTTTTTTTTGAAGTATTTCAATTAGCTAAATTAGAAGGGATTCAAATAGTTTCAGAAAATGTAGAATTTAAAATTCTTCCCACTTAACCTCACATTCTTGACTCAACCCCAAACGAATCCGACAAACCAGACATCCATGACAGGCTGTGCTGGCCAGACACTCCAGATGGATTAAACCGACCTAACAACATAAACGAGTCGAGCAGGCCCAACGACGCACACGGATTTGGTAAGCCAAATGACTTTGAGAAAAGGTGTGATCAGTAATCACCAACCATACAATCTACTTATTTGAGTCATAAGTGAGTGTTTGGTAAATAATACTCAATTATTAACTAGAAGTAGTTATTGTCCAAAGAATACTTGCTTAACCCAGAAGTGGTTTGTGAAAGAATTACTTGTTTAAGTTAAAAATGACTTATTGGAAGAATACTTAATGGAGTGGTGGCTTGGGGAAAAAAAAATATTTGATCGAGCTAAGAGTGATTTGAAAAAGAATACCTGATTAAATTAGGAGTGATTTTGGAAAGAATACTTAATTCAATCAAAAATGACATGTTGAAAGAGTACTTATAGTCAGAAGCGACTAAGAACTCAAACAATATTGAAAAACAAATCCAAAAAATATTAGATCGTACGTTATAACATTAGTCTACTTAATAAAACTCAATTGATTTTATTGAGAACTCATAGATAAAGGAAACTAATAGAGAACCAATTAAATATACTTAAATTTATTTGATATAAAAGTATTATGTATACTTTTTATTTCTACGTACTTCTTTACGTTGCATATTATTTATATTTGTACTAACATAGAACAAGAGTCATTGTTTGAACACATAAATCTAAAACGTTTTAACGAGTAATTCAATTAAGAATCAAAAGTTGTGTCTACTTTCATTTGGTGAAATTGTTTTCCGTTGATGACATAAATATATAAAATCTTCATCTGAACATTCTTAATTAGGTAATATTCGCGATGTCAAAAAGTTTTAAAAATACAATTCAACATTTCCTTATAATTTTTTGTTTTCGCAATAAAATTTTGAATACTCGTAAGGAAAAGAAACTAATAAAGAATTTATTTGATAAACTTAAAACTTAATTAAGAATTTAGATTTTTGTAACATAAAGTAATCATATCACACCTTTTTAATAAAGTCCACCATAAAACATGCAAGAAGTAATTTAAGCTTGTTTTATATATACGATAACTCTTTCGATGGGATACTAAATTGTTAATGATTAATTTATTCAAACACAATAAAAGATAAAATTTATTATTTATCTATTTGTTTTATTTTTTTCATCTCATTTTAATATAATCATTTTAATAAATAAAACGTCGCATTATCATAATATAAAATAGAGTATCGACAAAAAATATATGAGGATTCACTATTACGATTATTCTACATATGAGTGATTATTAGAGTCCAGAATACTTTTCTTATTTAGACATCTCTTATATCAAGGCATACAGTAACCACACCATCACTAAGAATTTTTCTTGAAACTCTTTTACCATCAACATTTCACATGTTATCTTAGAATAATTATCATCCCCAGCTAAACACATCAAGTACAGGTCAAAAAAATGCCACATCATTCATGCATAGCTTCATACATCATATTTTTAACATTAACTCCATCAATCACAAGTTAAAGTAAGAAATTAAAATTTTGCAGCAATTCTCGCTTAAGCTAGACTAATCTCGCTTAAGCTAAAAATTCTCGCTTAAACTAGACTGGTCTCACTCAAGCTAAAATTCAAACAGAGAGCAAAGTGAAATTTTGGTGTTCTCACTTAAGCTAGATCTTGCTTAAGCTAGAAATTCTCACTTAAGCTAAACTAATCTCGCTTAAGCTAAGAATTCTCGCTTAAACTAGAATATCATATTTTCACAAATTTCACCATGCAAAAACACAAAATCCAAAACAATGAAACTAAAAAAACACAACCACGAACATCAAACCAGCATTTTAAGCACGATTTCAAAACAAAAAACATGCAAGACACTAAAAAAAAGTTTTAAAATCCTAGCTTTCCTTACCTTGACTAGGAGTTAAACTTGAGGGAGAAAAAACACTAACAGAAAGAGCAACAGCTCCAAAAGCAGCTAAAGGACTGGAAAAAAAAACAAACATGAACACAAGAACGAAGATAAGTTTCTAAGGAAGAACCCATGATAGGACCAATGCTTTAATTAATATATTTAATTGAATAAAAATAAAAGTTTAAAATTTGTCACTTCAAGAAAAGGATAAAATAAAATGTAATAAGGGCAATGTATAAATACAATAATAGGTTATAATACGTTATATATGCATACATAAAACTTGAACCCAAGTCCTCATACACAATTAAGTACTCTTAACCACTTGAACTAATACTTTTCCACATCACACATATCAGAATTAAATGTCATAAAGGCTCCCACTACCCGCATTTCTTAATTAATTAATTTTCACAGGTCTTATAGGAGATGCTTCCAAGGTGATGGTAAAAGGATGATGTACGATATGCTTTTCTTAGAAGAATGGATGGACGAATTGGGAAAATTCGAGGCGTGTACTACGTACCCGACCTCAAAAGTAACATATTGAGTATGTGGCAGTTAATGGAAAAAAGGTACTCGGTCATCATTTAAGACTGAGTACTAGAGTTGAGGAATAAACTCAGACACCTTATTACCCAAGTAGAAATGAAAGAAAATAGAATGTATAAACTAGAGTTGAGGTGTCCTTATGCAAAGCTCAATAGACAGACACCACATGAAGCATGGAGTGGAAAGAAACCATGTGTATCTCACTTGAAGGTATTTGGCAGTGTAGCATATGCTCAGATCCAATGCACCAAACCAAGCTCGAGGACAAAAATGAGGAGAATGAATGGAACAACTCAGCAAAAATAATTAAGAGCTCGACAATGACAAGTGAGAACTCAGAAACTACTTTTGGAAGCTCGGCAAGTGAAAGAAGAAGTTTGGCCAATGTTGTAGCAAGACAACAAGAGGTCTTTGATGAGGAAGAAGAACCATTGCATGCCAGAACTCAGTGCCTACAAGACATATATAATACAATTAACGAGATACATGTTGTGTGCCTTTTGGCAGATTCTGAAGATGTTAGTTTTGAAGAAGCCGTGGTGAATGAGAAATAGAAGAAAACAATGGACGAGGAGATTGCTGCTATAGAACGCAACAACACGTGGGAAATATCTATGTTAGTCACAAGGAAAGCGAAGTACAAGTCGACCAAAGTGAAAGCAAAGTCAGCCATGAAAAAAGCGAAGAACTTGACTATTCATGAAAGGGACAAGCACAATGTGAGAAAAGTTATTGCACGTGGGAAGCTGGGATGAAGAATAAAGGAACAAAGATGGAGAATAAAAGAAGCATTTAAGTTTACGGGGGAGTGTTGTTAGGTAAACTTAAATAAAATAAAGTTTATGTTATAGCCATTGATGGTAGTTAGTATACTAGCCATTTATAGTCGTTTGGTGGTTAATGTACTAGCTCTTGGATAATTAATGCACTAATTGTTGAGTAGTTAATGTACTAGTCGTTTATAGTCGTTAGGAGTACAATGAACGAAAATTGTAAGCCTATAAATTATATTGTTGGTGGCATAAATAAAAACAACAAAAAATGAATAAGTTTTTCATCCAAGAGTTTTTTTTTTTTTTCTTAACATTACGATCGTGGGCGAAGAGAACGGGTTTTGTGTCTGATTACTCAGGGAAGCAGGGGCAAGTGGGAGTGCAAAGTTTGAAGCTTTTGAGAGGAAGGGAGGAGGGTCATCCCCCGAGATAGAGATAGATCCAATGGTGGGGAGGACGAGATGAAACGATATTGAAATATAGTCTCGTAGAGTTAATAAGTACAAAGAGTTATGATTTGCCTAATAATTATAATTTTTGGTTAAGTACTAAGCGTTTGATACATCATAACATAATTGCTTTGATACCTGATAACATAATTCCTGAGAGATATTATTAGTGTGGCATCAATTAAAAATGCGACAAAAGTTATTAGTATTTCTTTTATGTTGTACATATTTTTATTTATTTCTGTATCTTGTTTTATAATCACTTTTTATTTTGCTGTGTTATATTTATTTTCATCTATTTTTATATCATTTTTCTCAAGACTTAAATTCTAAAGTCTATATAAGAGATCCCCAAAGACTTTTTATTTTATTTTATATTTCTCTCGACTTTCTTTTTGTGAGTTGGCCGACAACTAACCCAGTAGTTCTTGTTTTCAATTCAAATCAAATATTTTCTTTCTCATGTTTCTGGTCGTCTTTGGTACGTACAAGTCTTCTATTTTAAAATAAAAAATGAAAAATAAATGAGGAAACAATAAAAATAAAAATATCCAGTTTAGCTATTACCTTCATTGTCCTCTTTAATCAAAATTTAAAAAATGTAAATTTAGAGACTAAATATATTTAACGAAAAACTAAAAAAAAAAAGTTACTTTGTCTTGTAAGATTGGTTTATCCATGATTAATGTCTGGATACTTTCAATTATAATTTATCCCGATTCTTGTTTTTAATTCGTTATAAACTATTTTTAGCTCATAAAAAATATTTTAATTCTCCATTTTGTTTTTTTTCTTTTAATAGTGTTCGTAAAAGAAATTTGTCCAGAGTATACCAACAAAAACTTTTCCAAACCTACCCAAATGCGATACCATACATCAAAATCAATAATTAAGTAAAAATAACTTCATTATTTCATTGAATAAAAATGTGATAAAAGTTATTAGTATTTCTTTTATGTTTTACATATTTTTATTTATTTCTGTATTTTGTTTTATAATCACTTTTTATTTTACTCTGCGTTATATTTATTTTCATCTATTTTTATATCATTTTTCTCAAGATTTAAATTCTAAAGTTCCCGAAGACTTTTTATTTTATTTTATATTTCTCTCAGACTTTCTTTTTGTGAGTTGGTCGACAACTAACCCAATACATCTTGTTTTCCATTCAAGTCAAATATTTTCTATCTCAAATACTTTCTTTCTCATGTTTCTAGTGTTTGGGCACGTATAAGTCTCCTATTTCATAATAAAAAATGAAAAAAAAAATGTATAAATAACAAAAATAAAAATATCCAGTTTAGCTACCGTGTTCATTACTGTATTATTAAATTATTATGCGTCTTTTTATTTTTTCTTTTAAACTAGAAGCTACCTATAATTTAGGACAAAACTCTTGTGATATAGCATAAATTAAGTTGAATTGGTGTTTATTGTTCATTGGATACTTGACTTGACATGGAGAACATGTCACCACATTCAATTACCAAATTCTATATAACTTGCATAAGAACAGAGATACCATCATCTATTACCTTCCACTTCTTAATCAAAATGAAGTATTTTTGTCGTACACTACTTACATTTTGTTCTATACTCATTCATCTTTTCTCTCTCTTTATATTGAAATCAATATGGTTTACTCCAAACATCACTGTCTTTGCATTAGGAAATGAAACCGATCATCTTGCGTTGCTGAAGTTCAAGGAATCCATATCCAGTGATCCAAATAGAATCTTGTTTTCTTGGAATACATCTACACACTTCTGTAACTGGCATGGAATCACGTGCAATTCTATGCTTCAAAGAGTTACAGAGTTGAATTTGATAGAATACAAGTTGAAGGGATTCATATCTCCACACATAGGCAATCTATCTCACATGACATATTTCAACATTAGAAATAACAACTTCTACGGAGAAATCCCCCAAGAAATAGGTAAGTTGTCAAAACTCCAGTACCTTTCTGTTGCAAATAACTCATTCTTGGTAGGAAAATTTCCTTCAAACTTGACTGCTTGCACTGATCTCAAAATCTTGCACCTAAAGGGGAACAATCTGACTGGTGAAATACCAGTCGAAATTGTCTCACTTCAGAAGCTTCAACAACTGTTCGTTCACAAGAATAATTTATCTGGAACAATCCCATCCTTCATGGGGAATCTTTCATCCTTAAGCTATCTCTCCCTAAGAGTTAACAACTTTAATGGAAACATTCCACAAGAAATTTGTCATCTCAAACGTTTGACATTTCTAGCATTATCTATCAACAAACTGACAGGAGCATTTCCTTCTTGTTTTTATAATATGTCATCTCTTATTGGATTCGCTGTGACCCTAAATCAACTGAACGGCTCTTTGCCATCCAACATGTTCCACACCCTCTCCAATCTCCAAGTACTTTATATTGCTGGGAATCAATTCTCAGGACCAATCCCATCTTCCATAACCAATACATCCATCCTTTCAGTAATTGATCTGAGCGAAAACAATTTTTTCGAGCAAGTTCCGAGTTTGGGGAAGCAAATACATCTTCGGTTTCTAAGTTTAGGTGGAAACAATCTAGGTGAAAATTTACCCAACGATTTGGAGTTTTTAAAATCATTGACAAACTCTAGCGAGTTGCAAATTTTGTCTTTGGGTTACAATAATTTTGGAGGACGTTTGCCAAATTCTTTGGGCAATTTATCCACCAAACTCAGTGAATTGTATCTCGGGGGCAATCAAATATCAGGAGATATTCCAGCCACATGTGGAAATCTAATTGGCTTAATTCTTCTTACAATGGAACAGAATCTCATTCATGGAATTATTCCACCAACTTTTGCGAAGCTACAGAAGTTGCAACTATTGGTCTTAAGAGGAAACAAATTGTCAAGCTTAGGAACCTTCACAGGCAATCTCAGTCGACTGTATAAATTGGACGTGGCTGAAAACATGTTAGAAGGAAGTATTCCTCCAAATCTGGGAAATTGCCAAGATTTGCAACATTTAGACCTTTCCCAGAACAACCTCACGGGAACAATACCACTGCAGGTTTTTAATCTTTCATCTCTAGCTGATGGATTCTCATTGGCACAAAACTTGTTGAGTGGTAATATACCAGAAGAAGTGGGCAACCTGAAAAATCTCAACTTGTTATATTTGTTTGAGAATCGTCTCTCTGGTCACATTCCAGAAACTATTGGAGAATGCATAACGTTGGAGCAACTCTATTTGAATGGGAATTCTCTACAAGGAAGCATCCCTTCTTCTTTGGCATCACTCAGAGGTCTTCAAAGTTTAGACCTCTCGCGAAACCTCTTGTCTGGATCAATTCCTAGTGTTCTGCAGAGCATTTCTTTGTTGCAATATTTCAATGTATCATTTAACATGTTAGATGGTGAGGTACCAACTAAAGGCATATTTAGTAATGCAAGTGGGATAATTGTGACTGGAAATAGTAAGCTTTGTGGAGGTATTTCAAAGCTGCATCTACCATTATGTCCTGTCAAAGCCACCAAAAAAGAAAAGCATCACTCACTCCGATTAATAGCAATTATAGTAAGTGTAGTTGCTTCTCTTCTCATATTGTTGGTTATTCTAACAATCTACTGGATGAGGAAAAGGAGTAATAAACCATCTTTGGATTCACCAACAATAGACCAACTGCCTAAAGTTTCATACCAAAGCCTATACAATGCAACAAATGGGTTCTCATCTTCAAACTTGATCGGATCTGGAAGTTTTAGCTCTGTATATAAAGGAACTCTTGAGCAAGAAGACAAGATTGTTGCCATAAAGGTCCTAAACCTTCAAAAGGAAGGAGCTGACAAAAGTTTCATTGTTGAATGCAATGCACTTAAAAATATTAGACACAGAAATCTGGTTCCTACTTTGACTTGTTGCTCTAGCACAGATTACAAAGGTCAAGAATTCAAAGCTCTAATATTTGAGTATATGACAAATGGAAGCCTAGAACAGTGGATTCATCCTGGGACACCAAGTGCACAACACATGAGAAGATTGAGCCTTCATCAACGATTAAACATCACAATTGATGTTGCTTCTGCATTGCATTATCTTCACCATGAGTGTGAACAATTGATCATTCACTGCGATCTAAAACCAAGCAATGTTCTTCGTAATGATAGCATGGTTGCGCATGTGGGAGATTTTGGTATAGCAAGACTTTTGTCAACTTTCAATCACACCACTTCTGGGCAAACAAGTACAAATGGAATAAAGGGTACGATTGGCTATGCTCCTCCAGGTATTGTTTTCAAATTTTAATCGTTATTGTTTCTCTAAATTTTCACTTTGTTTTTGTATACTTGTTATTTATCATTATTATTTATTTCCAATTTTCTGTATATATTTTAGAGTACCGAGAGAGGTACAAGGTGTCAACTTACGGTGACGTGTATAGTTTTGGAATTCTTATATTGGAAATGCTGACCGGAAGAAGACCTACAGATGAAATGTTTAAAGATGGTCAAAATCTTCGTAACTTTGTTGCAATTTCATTTCCTAATAATATTTTGCAGATTTTGGACCCAAGAATCATTTCAGAGTATGAAGCAACTACAGTGGAGGGAAACTGTGGTAATCTTAATGCAGAGGCTGGAAAGTGTGTAGTTTCGCTTTTCAGAATCGGACTTGCTTGCTCGGTGGAATCACCAAAAGAAAGAATGAATTTGGTTGACGTTATCAGAGAGCTTAATCAAATCACCAAGGTTTCTTCTTTACTGGTGAGCAAAAGAGTTATACTAAACTCTTCCCGTATAATTACTGGACACAAAAATAGTTATTACATTAAGAAAATAATTTTGCGTTTCAATAAAATAAATATGATATCTCTTTTTACATGATTTCGCAAGTAGAATGAAGTTTTCCTTCTCAAAATACGTTATAAGCTTAAATAAGTTTTACATTTTTAGTATTAACTAACTTTTGTTTTCTTCCATTCCCATTTTATCATAGATGAAAATTACATTTTAAAATATCTAATTCAACAAATTTAATGAAATTATTGGTTTCAGCAGACAATCGAGTAGGATTAAAGTTGAAATCAAATTCTGCATGATGATGGAAACAGAGATTGCTGGATAAACCAAAGGAGAACAAATTGTCTGCTATACTTATTGTGCTTCTATATTTTACGTGATTCATTATATATATATATATATATATATATATATATATATATATATATATATATATATATATATATATATATATATGAGTACATGTTATCTATCAAAAATTAAAATTAAAATTTAATTTATATTTTATTGAGTTAAATTTAATTAAAATAAAATAAAATTTATATTTAATTTAATTTAATTTATATTATATTATTTTTTATATTTTTTATAATATTATTAAAATTTCATTTAAAATTTAAAATTTCTTTTTTAAATATTCACATGTATATTGATATTTACGAGTATCTACAAATTTTAAAAAAATATAAATATTTTTTAAACGGACATTCGATAAGATAAATAAACAGATAACTAAATGAATTTCTTTTTTAGATCGAATAAAAAATAAACACTATTTATATTCAACTACGATCCTAACTCGGATATTCCAACTCTTTAGGAAAAGAAAAAAAATAAATAAATAAATTCGGAAAAAGTACAAATAAACTTTCTCAAAAGATATTACACACTAAAGTGCCTATTACAAATTCTAGGAAGAAAAAATAAAGACGAACAGACAAAAGAAATAAAAATCCTAAAACTAAGATTTGATGTGACCAACATCACGTATAGATAAAAACAAGAGTGGACAGAGCTTTATTTGTGAAGCATATGGAATAACATCTATTATGAGTTAAAATAGTAAAAGAAAAGAATTTTTTTTTTTCCAAATTGTTTTTAAAATTTATACTTTGTTTCTAAAGAAAATTATTTATATATAAAAATTTAAAAGATTAAACTCTATTTAACAAAAGTATTTAGTATAACAACAGTTTTTATAATTAGAAAAAGCACACTTATAATAATAACACCATTATAAATAGTAATAATAATGATAAAAATAATAATGATACCAATAATAATAATAATACTTACGCTATAAATATTAATATTAATATTAATATTAATGCTAACACTAAGGCTAATGTCAATTATAATAATTTATAATTATATACAAAGATATACATTAACAACAAACAAATAAAAATGACAAGTAATTGAAATACGATCCCATAGTAAATTAATTTAAGATGTGTGTCTAACTATAATAATAATAATAATAATAATAATAATAACAATAATATCATTATAATAATATCTCGTAGTGATAAAAATAATAATAATACAATAACTACATATATATAAAGATATATACATTTTTTGTGTCCTCTTTTGTTTATATAATTTTATCCTTTTAATTATTATTTGTTAAATTAAAATAATTATTCATAACAAAAATTATTTTTATATTTTATCCTTTTAATAATTTTAGTAACTATTTTTATAATTCAAATAATTACACAAATATAAAAATAAAATGAACAACAAAATAAATAAAAAGTGCAAGTAATTGAGATATGATCCCGTAGTAAATAAATGTAAAATGTGTGTTTAACTATAATAATAATAATAGTAACAATAATAATAATAATAATAATAACACTAAAATAATATTGTGTAATGATAAAAAAAATAATAATACAGCTACATATATATAAAGAGATAAATAAATAAACAACAAAACAAATAAAAGGGTCAAGTAACTAAAAGATGATTCATAGATAGTAAGTAAAAGTAAAATATGTATGTAAACATAATAATAAAAGCTACTATAATAATTATAGTTCTAATTAATAATAATAGTAATAATAATAATAATAATCTATAACAATATATAAAGAGGATTTTCTCTTTTGTGTCCACATTTTAAATACCAATTTTACCCTTTAAAATATAATTATTTATAAAACTTTTGAAAATTGACCGTTACTTTTACAAACTTTTTTATAAAATCGTCTATCTCTGCTCTTCCCTTTTTCTCTATTTATCAACAGTTATTCTCACATCTTTTCTGATATATTTCACTTTATTTTTAATAAATATAATTTTTATTTTAGATATTATAACTTAATAACATTATATTATCATCACTTAATAATAATAATAATAATAATAATTAATTATTATTATAATTAGAGCTGATAATAATAATAGTAATAACTATAATTAGAGTTATAATTGATAATAATAACAATAATATAAAAATAAAATAATAAATATCATGAAAATTAGGTTATATTGTTTTAAATATTATTATCAATGAAATGAATTTGTAAATCCAATTTTAAATATAATAAATAAAATTAATATCACAATATGGTGTAGTTAATTGATTTTACAAAATAATTATAATAGTATATGACCCGTGCTTGTATGCACATTTTTTTATTTATTGCAAATATGTTTAGAATAATAATATAATTGTTATTATATTTATTTAACCATTAAAAGAATAATAATATAAATATAAATTATAAAAATTTTAAAAGATTAAAAATCTATTTAGCAAAAGTATTTAGTATAATAACATTTTTTATAATTAAAAAAAAGCACTTATACTAATAACATCACTATGAATAGTAATAATATTAATAATAAAAATAATAATGATACTAATAATAACAAACAAATGATAATAATAATGATAATGTTTATGTTATCTATAACTATATATAAAGGGGATTCCCTCTTTTGTGTCCACATTTCATAATTCCAACTTTACCCTTTATAATTTAATTATTTATTAAATTTTTAAAAATTAATGGTTATTTGTACAAGTTTTTATAAAATTATTTACTTATCTC
>Ga0214544_1008904_pt1 | contig 16269 bp, 11 predicted proteins | sample CNSS3metaG_FD_160074 | JGI IMG/M metagenome (GOLD analysis project Ga0214544, IMG submission 160074) | Root nodule microbial communities from cowpea collected in UCLA plant growth center, Los Angeles, California, USA - CNSS3 | ecosystem: Host-associated > Plants > Roots > Nodule | place: USA...
TAAGCAATTTTCTCTTATCAAAAGGTTATGCTAGAGGTGTAGTGGATAAAACACTCTTCATTAGAAAACATGATAATGATGTTATACTTGTTCAAGTGTATGTTGATGATATCATCTTTGGTTCAAATAACAACACATTGTGTGAAGAGTTTGTTGCAGCTATGCAGAGAGAATTTGAGATGTCCATGATGGGTGAGCTTACCTACTTTCTAGGGCTACAAGCAGTGGCGGATCTTGACCAAAATTATTGGGGGAGCCAAAATAATACATATAAATTTTATATATTTAATTATTGTCACTAATAAAATAAAAAATAAATACATAATTTAGTATAACAATAACTAACAAAGAAATCACACATATCTAAAATATTGTCAAAAGAAAATTCAATAATAATCTAACCACACTTAAAATTCAGTTATAAAAAACATAAAGTACAACATTTTTTTCTATTTTCATAAAATAAGAAATTAATATAAAAGAGTCTGATTAAATAAATGATTAAACTAATATTTTACTATCAAGTGAGACAAGAGAGAATTACCTTCTTCTTTATTTCTTCAAGAATGGAAGAAAACCTCTGAAAGATGAGAGCAAAAATAATAGATCTTTTTCTCTTCAGAAACAAAAGAAGATAGGTGAGAACAATTTGTGAGAAATTCAAGACATATAATGGAACTACAATTAAAATTTGATTATAAAAAAAACACATAGTATAATATTTTTCTCCTATGTTCATAAAATAAAAAATTAATATAATACAGACTCATTAAATAAATTATTAAACTAATATTTCACTATCAATTGAGACCAAAGAATTACCTTCTTTTTTTTCCCCTTGAGTATGGAAGAGAACAAAAGAGAAATAAAAGCAAAAATGATAGATCTTTTTCTCTTCATAAACAAAAGAAAACAATTAAGAATGAGATATGAGAACAATTTGTAAGAAACTCAAAACATATAATGGAACCACAATTAAGATTCGGTTATAAAAAAAGACACAGTACACTGTTTTTTCTTCTATATTCATGAAATAAACAATTAATATAAAAGATGATCATTAAATAAATTATTAAAATAATATTTCACTATCAATTGATACCAAAGAATTACCTTCTTCTCTCCCATGAGAATGAATGGAAGAGGACAGAGGAGAAATAAGAGCAAAAATAATGGATCTTTTCCTCTTCAAAAACAAGAAAAAACAGGTGACAATGGAAGATGAGAACAATTTGTGAAAAACTCAAACCATAATAAATCAAAAAATAAAAAATATCTTGATAAATCTTTTTATTCTTTATTTTTTATTATATTTAATTTTATATTTTATTATTTATTAACATTAATCATTATGTTTATAAAAGAAATAAAATATTTAATTTAATTATAATATATTTTTTAATATCTATAATATAAAAAAAATTAAACTATATAAAATATAAAAAAAAATTAAAACTTTTAGGGGGGGCCATGGCCCCTCCCTGCTCTAACAGTGGTCTGCCACTGGCTACAAGTCAAGCAACTCAAGCATGGAACATTTTTAAACCAATCAAAATACTGTTTTGACTTGTTGAAAAAATTCAAAATGGAGGATTGCAAGGAAGCTGCCACTCCAATTGCAACAAATTGTCTTATGGATGCAAATGAGGCTGGCCAACCAGTGGATTCAACCAAATATAGAGGGTTGATTGGGTCTTTGCTCTATCATATAGCAAGTAGGCCAGATATTTAGTTTGGAGTATGCTTATGTGCTAGATTTCAAGCAAATCCAAAGAAATCACACTTTAAGGCTACAAAAAGGATTCTAAAGTACCTTAAAGGAACAACCAATGTTGGTTTATGGTATCCATGTGATTCTAACATATCTCTTATTGGCTTTTCAGATTCAGGCTATGCAGGGTGCAAATTGGATAGGAAAAGCACAAGTGGTACTTGCCATTTGCTTGGATCAAGTATAATCTCATGGAATAGCAAAAAGCAAGCTTGTGTGGCACTTTCCACAACTGAAGCTGAATATATTGCTGCTGGACATGGCTGTGCACAAATCATATGGTTGAAACATCAACTTTTAGACTATGGTGTAAGGTTAAGCAAAGTACCTTTGTATTGTGATAATACTAGTGCAATCAACTTAACCAAGAATCCAATACAACATTCTAAAACCAAGCATATAGAGATTATGCATCATTTCATTAGTGATCATGTTCAAAAGGGAGATTGTGAAATCAAATTTGTTAAAACTGAAAATCAATTGGCGGATTTATTTACAAAACCATTGGCTAGAGATAGGTTTAACAAGCTAAGAACTGAACTAGGCATATTAGACATCAAGAATGTGGTCTGATGTGTTTGTAGCATGTTAATCTTATGTACTCATGCATTGGTTTCATAAAAATCTGCTGCTGTATGCAAAAATTGAAAACTATCATATTCAACCTTTTGATTTTGCATTTCAACATGTTCATTTCACTTAAATATGCCTCTGTTTGCAAACACATGATTTGTCAACCTGTTGTTTCTGTATTTCAACATGTTTATTTCTCTTAAACTGCCACTGAATGATGAAATGTTGATCTGGTATGATTTTTAATCTACTGTTTTCACAATTCAGTATGTTGATTTCATTAAAATTGAATCTGGAAAAATAAAGTTCATTTTTACGATTTTCAATTGATTGATTTTCAAAATCAGTCAGCTGATTTACTTAACCAGATTTTGTTTTTAATCTCTAATGCTCTGATGCTGTTTTAGTCGACTGATTCTGTTTTTCAAGGTGTTGATTTTACTTAAACTGTGCATTTATTCATGAATTAAATTGTTAAGTTGACCCAGTCAAAGAAAGCATCTTTTTGTCAGGTACTATCTGCTCCTAGCTACCCATTTCATTAGCCATGTGTTACTTTTACAGATTTGTTTGACCAAAAAGCATTGTAGTGTACAATTCCAATGTGCATGCAGCTCACATGATCTGAACTAATTGATTCTCTCATAAAAATACATTGAAAACATCATGAATGCATGAGATACTATTTTGGAGTGCATTAAATTGATTTGGGTAACCTAAAATGAATTAATTAGAAAAATCTGCACCATTTAATCAACTATTTCTGAAAATTAGCTTGTTGAATTATAAATATTGCACTTGTATTGCTGCATTTGCATCATACATCTCTTAGAAACAGGCATACCAACACTCATCATGCCTCGTCATTCCCAAAGAGCTATCCAATCTGATGATGAGCACTTCACTCCTCCTACCCCAAGGTCTCCAAATCATGAAAGCCATGGAAGAATTGAAGCATGGTTTGAGGATCATGAGGACAACATTCAAGTGTTCCTCATTGAGATGAATAGGAAGCAGATCAGTATTCCTAAGGTGTTGAGGTTCTCTTGGCTAAAGGTTGAAGGCTTTGAGAGTCTATTCCAACAGCTAAAGCATCAAAAATTGAAGTCATTCCTTGAACTTTCAGGGAAAATCTATCCAGAATTGGTGAAGGTGTTTTTCACCAACTTCGAGTTCAAAAATGATGTCCTACTGTCCAGCATCAAGGGTGTTCAAATGGAGATCAACAAGAGAGCTTGGAAAGATGTGGTTGGACTCAAATCAAAGGGTGTGCAAGTGAGAAAAGGTGAAACTGGGGCTGTTCCAGAATTCAACAAGATGCAATACTATGGCCAATGCTTGAGGAATCCTGCTGCTGAAATCAAGCACTTCCATGTTGGTGGTCTCAAGGTGGATCAGAGGTTACTCAGTATGATTGTACAAAAATCCTTGTTCCACGTGGTAGCAACCATTAAACATTGAATGAGGGAGATTTGATACTCATGTACTGCATTCAACACAACATTCAAGTGGATTGGATCTATGTGTTTCATGATCACATGCTCAAGGCCAAGAGACTCACAGATTTTAGGCTTCCATATGTGGTTTTGGTGTCTAAATTCATTGAATACTTTGGAATTTATGTAGAGGATGAGCTAGAGGAGTCAACTTACCTCCAACCAAAATCTGCACAAAATGGGCTTTATCAAGGTGGGAAATGGATGGACAATTGTTGGAGCTGTTGTTGGTGGTGCACATGACCATGAAGCTAGTCCAAGTGGTGCAAATCAAGAGGAAGAACCAACTGTTGGACCTAGGGACTTGATTCCCTACAACCCTCCAGAGGATAGAGGCCCTGTGTACTTACATTTTGAGAGGATGGTGTTGAACCAACTGCATGAGCTCAATGTGTCTCAACATGACCATCACAACTATTGCAACGAGAGGTTCAATGCATTGGATGGCCAAATTCATGATATCCATGATATGCTCCACTCATTCCAGACCAGAAATGATCCTCACTAAGAGTGGTGGTTGTTTAGGATCATGCATTGCATCCTTGTGTTTGTGATTTTTCAATTTGAGTTCTGTTTGTTTCAGTTGGTTGTTTTTCATTTCAGTTGGCTGATTGTATCAGCTTTATGCATTTGTTTTCTGTTTTTAGTTTCTGTTGGTTGTATTCCCTTCCAGTATTAATCAAATGATATGCAATGCTTGTTATCTTTATGCATTTGTTCTGTTTGATGAATCCAAAGGGGGAGAAAAATTAGAAAAATTGGAAAATGGATAATTGATCACATTAAACTAAACATTAAAATTGGAATCAATAATCAAATCTGAATTTGAACCCATATTATTGATAGGGGGAGCATGATCACATTTGTATACTTGCTAGCTTGTGTGTATTGCTACTGTAAATGTTTTTCAAGTTCACAAGCTTCAAGCTAAGGTATCACTTCATCAATTGGTATCCAACAAATGGAAGCATTTTGCAATGGAAGATAAAAGAAGATAAATGGAAGAAGATAAAGGTTGGCTTCATCAAATGAGGGAGAGATTGTTGACATGAGAAGCCAAGGTGGTTTGCTTCTTGAAGATTTGATGAAGATTGAATTAAGCTCTTTTGAACTATCTTGAAGCCATTACCATTGATATGAAGCTTACATTGATGAAGGAAAGGAGATTTGATGATATCCATGGTGATCAAGGCTGGAACAAGTGCTCTCCATGTAGTTACATCATTAAGAAAATGTATTTGTAGGTTGTAATTCATGTTGTAGACCTTATAGCATTAATTAGATGTAATTTGGTCTTTATTGTGTTTTTAATCTGTTGAATGGTTTTTCAACAGGATAAAATGTCTCTTTTAATCTGTTGAATGACTTTTTAACAGGTTAAAAGGTTGAATGTAGTATTCTTAAACTACAGCAAATTCAATAAGTTGATTTAGTTTTTAATCGACTGATTTCACTTAAGTCAAGTGAAATCAACTGATTGATTTGAAAATCAACCTGTTGAATTTCGTAACAGTTTGACTATAAAAGCTGTAATTTTCGAAAGAGAGGTTTGTTGATCATTTTAGAGCACAATTTTGTTTTGGAAACTAGTGGAAACTCTCTCCTTCGTGATCATACGTGTTGCAACTGTTGAAGATTGATCTTGGATCAATTCTTGGAGCTTTTGGCTTGGTTTGAAGCTTGGCGAAAGTGGGTTGTGGTAGGCTAGGTTGTGCTACCACTAAGGTTTGATCTTTCTCAAGCTTTGTGTGTGTGCCTGGTGGTTTTCCAAGTCTGCAAGAGTGTTCTTGCTGTGTTGGTTTGATTCTTGTGTCATTCAAGAGTCTTTTTGTGGTGTTTTGCATATTTTGAAAGTGTAAAGGTTGATACTTTGTAAATCTTTTGAAATAGTGCAAAGTCAAGCTCAAGTTGCCTTGACAAACTGGATGTAGCTCAGGTTTGAGTGAACCAGTATAAAAATATCGTGGTGTCCTCTCTTCTCTAACCTTTCTCTCTTGGATTTTCATTTTAAAGTTTAAAGAACTTGTGCTTTAATAATCTTTTTCATGTTCTTGCATGTTTTCATAGCATATACAACATTGAGCATGTTTGTATAATCATTTGGAACTGGTCTTGATCATTCTTGAGCATTGTTTCTGGTTTAAAATTCAAATTCGCATTTCTGCATTTTTCCCAGTATTTTAGTCGACTGTTTTCCTGTTTCAATGGTTGATTATACCATAACAGAATCTGTTTAGTAAAATCAATCGATTAACTCTATTTTTGATCGATTGAAAGTGTACAGTTCAGTACTGTTTGCATCCTAACTTGGTGATCTATTTGATTCAATTAAAGGTGGTTTTTAACTTGCAAAGATAGCCTAAATTTTTAACTAGCCAATTCAACCCCCTTCTTGGCTTTTCAACCATTTCAAAACTAATAGGGAAAACTATGGAAAACCATAAAGATAAAACAAAGTCCACGAAAACCAAATTTTGAGTTCAAGAGTCGGCTACATGTAGGAAAATTAAATGTGCAAAAATGATGTGTTTATTTTAAATGCTTATTTTTCCCATAAATAAAAAAAATATTGAACAAAATTATTTTTTTAGTAAAAAGGACTCAACAAGGATTAACATTGGTCCTACGTATTCTCATTAAAAATGAGAAATCAGGGCTACTTAGTTCTTTATAAAAAATTGATTAGAATATTTAATTTTTGAAAGCTTCTTTTTGACATTTTTGAAAATAATTGTCATGCGACATGTGCGACTAAATTGACACCAATTTTTTTTTATATTTTATATTTTTGAAAAGGAGTGTCATACAACGTAAGTAGTTGAGTAGAAACCAAAACATTTTTATGATTTTTGTATTTTGAGAATGAATATTGTGCGACGCGAGCGGTCGAGTAGACATCAAGAAGAGAATGAAAAAAAAATATTTTTAATATTTTTTATTATTTTAAAAGTAAAAGTTTCATGTGAAAAAAGTGACTTAATTTAAAACAGGGGTAAAAATATAATACAAAAATATGATACAAAAATACGAGGGTGTGACATGAATCACATGTATAAAGAGTAAAACATGCGGTGGTTGGGAGTTATTCCATTGGAGAATGCATAAAGAAAGTAAACAAAACAAATGGTCCAATTATGAAGCAATTATGCAGATGTGTGGAAATTAAGTTACAAGGGTGCATGACTGATTTTAAATCTGCCAAACCCTAAGACCCAATTCTCTTTAATTCTTCAAAAATTGAAACCAGACTGCTTCCCATCCATGCTCATCTTCCACCTCACGACACAGTACTGCAAACTAGAAACACCAACGCCTCACTCACTACCAGGGCTGCAAGCGACGACGTCGATCGGTATCGAAGGTCCGTCGCACCATCACCAACAGCGGTGACATTGTTCTCCTGCTCGCATCCCTCAGTCGCGCGGAGCACCACGACATGACCCTATGTTCGCATCTTCTCCGTTTGGCCAACACCGGCACCGCCGTTCTCATTGTCGAAACCTTTGGCGTGATTCTTCTTCCCCCATTTTTCCAACTACTATCTCCATGGTTCAAGCATAGCACCATTGGAAACTAAGGATGCGCTGCTGTCACAGTACCTCATAACTAAAGGGGCGACATCACTAATCAGAGAGTTTTTGTTTTGCTAGAGTATAAACATAACTACTACGACTACCAAGATTCGAATAAATACCACCACCATCATTTTGTTCACAACGGGTTCTCCTAACCCTTCTGTATTTCGATTCCTTTAAACCTAGTTCTTCCCAACCATTATTTTTTAAGTGTTTAGTTGGTTCATTATTATTTCACGTTAATCAGATTACATTTTTCTGTAAGTTCATACCACCTATACACAATCATAGTAAATTTTCTGAATAGAAACCGTGTACCTTGTTTATGCTCCAATCTTGCCTTTTCTCTCACTGTTATCCTCTTGGTTCTTCGACTTTAATCACTTCTGATTTTGAATAATTCTATTGCGATTCTGAATTCAACAACAATATGGTAATATAAAGATGAACCTTCATGAGGGTGAATAAATTAGAAGAGAAAAAGTTCTGCCAAAAATTTCTGTTTTTCTTCGTTGTTGACGATGGTAATGTCCCACTGGCATCTCTGTATTGCTTTTTTGAGTTATGATAAAGATATTATATATCTTTTACTTTTATTTATATTGATAGAGATATTATATATTTGATTTTCTTTTATTATTATAAAATATTATATTTTATTTGGTTTTACTTTTCTTTTAATATAATATAACAAACATTGTATTTTATATATTGAACAAAGAGTATGCATCATTTTTTTCTTTCTCTCATAATTTATACATATCTAACGGGACTTTCAATTGAGTTGAAATGGCGAGGAGTAAATTAATGTTGATATGAGGTTCAACTTTTTTGGATGAAAATGTTAAATGAAAATGTTAGTGGGAAGATATCTTCTTACCCGTGAGTGTTCTCTTACTCTCCCCAACTGAATCAGTGATCCTTCCTCCACTATTAACACGTGAGTGCTCTTTCAAAAATTGATGAATGTTAACGGGCAGTTATGAAAAAATCAATTTGCTCTCGCTTCTTGTATTGTAAACAAAATTTACTTTACTTTTTACTTTTACTATTACTATTACTATTATTATTATTATTATTATTATTATTATTATTATTATTATTATTATTATTATTATTATTATTATTATTATTTTATTTTTGTTTGGGGTGGTATAAAGCAAAATAGTGGTGTGAAAAAGAAAAACAACTGGGCTATTGAGCCCAAAAATAAGAAAGGTGCAAAATTTAAGAACGAGGGTGTCAAAAAGAAATTGGGTTACTATCAACCCACTAAAACAAGAATAAAAAGACCACAAAAAGAAAATACACACACATAAATAAATTAAAGAAACTTTTTTAACCAATTTTATTATTTTTTAAGACAATTTATTTTTGCCCATTTTTTGATTAACAACACTTATTTTTGGATATTTTGGAAACAATTTTTTATTCACTTTAAATTGGGTGTTGACATTTATAAAACTAATTTGTTTGAACGTTGGAAGACAACTTTTGGTTACTTTATCTTTTATATTTTGTTGACTATTTTCTTAACAATATTGAAGTTGTTATGTTATATATAAGTAGTATTAATTTGATTGCGTCAACGACAACGTTATAAAATTTGACTTTGTTGCCGGGGAACACGATTATAATTTTTAACATTTTATTTCTTATTTTATTTTTTTTATTGTTTTGATTTTATTTTTTATTATTGCTAATGTATTCTTTTTCTCTATTTGTTTTCTCTAACATTTATTTTATTTTCTTTAGTTATTTTAAATTTTTTTATCATAGTTTTTGGTTGAGGAATTTTAATGGGAAATTTATGAAACTAGTTAGGGAACACTATGGTCAAGGAAAGATAAGGTACTTAAGGTTTCCATTGAGACACACCTCTCTGTCCTGGAAGTTTACTCAACAAGCTTTCAACTTGTTTCTTTTGAGAAAACCTCGTTCAAAGATGCAAAATAATTTTTCATATGAAAATAATCAACAGTGTGATCTTCAAATGAATTATGATTACTATCCACAACAACCACATAATTCATATGGTTATCAACAACAAATTTTCACACCTACTTTTACACTTGATATAAGGTTAATTATACGTCAACTAAATTATCTATATCCTATATCTTCCTTTTTAGAATATGAGTAACAACCATACCATGAGCAACAACCATATTCTAAGTATCCACTCCAGCCATCATATGTTCTATTTAGTTCTCAACTACAACAACTTGCATCATCACAACAAGTTGCAACAACCAATGGACCATCCTATAGGGAAGTTATGTTATTAATGGATGGACTGGGAGAGAAATTAGATACCATAGATGAAAACTTGCGAGTTGGTCAACAGTGCAAAAATATTGAGGAAAAGTGGTATGAAAATGATCAAATATTAAACAACATGGTGTAGGATGCAGGTAACAACAACTTTGTAGAATTACTTGTTACTGTTAATACCAACCTCCAATGTCAGCTGAGATTTGCTAAAACCTCAGAATTTAGAATACTTTGTCATGATATAGAAGATATGCTTCTAAAGTTGGCTATTAGAGCACAACAAATGTCAAATGATTTAAGTTAGTTAATGAATGACAAAGCTAGGGAGGCCACTTTAGAAAATTTTATTAAGACAATAGTTAAGTAGAAGACTGATATAATAAAAATGTTAGGGGGCATGAATCGAAAGATGGAACAATTTAACATTGATGTGAATGAGTACAACATACAAATGTTAAATCAACCAACACCAGAATCACATCACATTGATATATCTATTGATGGATATATAGATGTTATCATGGATGCTTATACCAATATGTATGTTGATGGACATATTAATTTTACTAAAGATGTTGATGATTTGTTGATGAAGAAATTGAAGATTCTAACACTAACATATCTACTAATGGATATGACGATGGTGCTCAATGTGAATATAATGTTTTATCTGTTAATGATGATATGATTACAAATGATTTTTTTAGGAGAAACATTGTGATATTAATACAATGGAGGAACCAAGTGTAGTAGAAGAAACAAGAATATTAATTGGAATATGCATCTAAAGCATTTACTACTGCAACTAACTTGGTTAGTGATAAAGTAGTAGAGTCAACTACTTCAAGTGTAAATTTTCTCTCATAATATCAGATTATGAGGATTACTGATGATTCTATTAATCATCTCAATGAACCTGATGATGCTAAAATTGAGTTGAAGTCACACTTTCCACACATCAAGTTTGTTGATGTGAATGATGCTAATAAGTTTTCAGCGATTATTTTTGTTGATTTGGCTGCGAAGAAAAAAAGAAAGGTTGCTATAACATTACAAGAGGTTAGATTCAAATTCTTTTCATAACATTGTTGGTAAAAAAGTTAAATGCACGCATCTTTGCTTTTTGCTTTTGATTTTAGTAAAAAATTTATTAAAATTTTAAAAATATTCTTTTTTGTTTTTTGTTATAAAAATAAAATGAAAAAATGAAAAAAAAAATGTACAAGTTGAATTGTATTTCATAAAGTTAAAGAAAATAAATTTTGATGTGTGGCTAGATTAAGCCAACAGTCATAAAATATCATGTCTCCTACCCAAAATAAGTTCATGAAGGACAATTTTGGAAATAAGTGTGGCGGGGGACAACTAGTAGGTAGGATTTATTTTTCTATTTTTTTTTCAATTTTTTGTTTTCATTGAAAAAGAAAAACTATAATTTCTTTTTGAGAAAATTGTGAAAGTATTAACTTTTTACTTAGTGAAACTTTTAAACAATGTCTTATAAGAAGTCCACAAGAAATATTTCCCTATTTTCAATAAACACATTGACATTGGATTTTAAGATTTGATTTAGTAACTGGGACGATCATATTTATGGGAAATTAAGAGTCATGTCGATATGAGTAGATTGTTTTTGCGATTTTTGCTAATTGAGTTGATTGGAGAATTTCTTGATTAAATCTTTTGGAAAAAGTTTTGACCTTTTGAGTCTTGAGCTTTAATGTAAAGGATGGACCACCATGTGGCATTTCTATTTTTCTTAAGTGACTTGCTCATGTTTTGTTTATACTCAAATATTTAGCTTGATTCTTTTGTTTTGCAACTTAGGTAGATATGCATGATTTGATGTGATCGAGACATTTCTTGTTTCTAGCTACTTGGTCAAATAAGACTACCTGGTATTAATCTATTGATAACACCTTTGAGCCTTAAATCTTTTTTTCTTGTTTTAAGCCCATTGTAAATCCTTATAAAAGAAAAATACTATGTTTGAAACAAAAAGAGCAAGAAACAAAAAAGAATTGTTTTCTCAAAAAGAGCAAGAAACAATAAAGAATTGTTTTTGAAATTATTTTCCACTATTTTTTCTATATTTTTATTTAAAAACCCCAAAATCCTAAATTTTTATTCTTTCTATATTTCTATATTATTTCTATATTTTTATTCTCCATTATTCTTTCTATATTTTTATCTCCACTATTTTTCCACTTTTAAATCTCTCCAACCACATGTTGACATGTGGTAGCATCATAACTCACAAAATTAGACCAATTAGATATTGCCACAACATCATTATCTTCCTTTCTCCCAATTAGAAACCCTAAGAAGATTGGGCCACCACTAACATCTTCCTAGCGAGCCTATGAACCACCGTCAACCATCACACCGACGCCATCTTCTCTCCAGAAATGTGAACGTCGGTGCCATGACACATCTCTTGCAACGCCTTCGCGAGCAACTCACGTTTGTTCACTTGAATAGAAATTCCTCATCACGCTGCTATCACACACACGAGGATTGGAAGCAAGATCAGGAACCCTAAATCGTAACTTCACTTACAGTAGTCCTTGAGCCACACTGAAACGACGCACTAGAGCGAAGCAGCACACATATGCACCGTTAGCCACCGTGAACGAACTAGAACCTCAAGCCATCGAACTCTATGTGCGTCACGAAATCGCGAGATTGAACCCTTTGTTGGAGAAAAGAATGAAGCCACAAACCTTGTCCATGGAAAGAAGTTAGCCTTGATTTCCAAGTATGCATTAGATATTCCAATCCCCTACGTTATCAAAATCTATATTGTTTCTCTTAATATATCTTCAAATCCAAATCTTGGTGGATCTCTTGTTGGGAACACGCATAGATGACCCAACCCCATTTTTATTTTCAACCTAAGTTAGAGTATTTGATTTAGGATTCGACGATCAACATAAAGTTTATTTGTAAACCATTTATATCTTGAATCTTCTTTATAAATATATCTATCGCTGTATTTGATTTAGGATTTGACGATCAACATTAAAATTACCTCTTCCATACGATACATGTTCTGCCTTAGTATTCATATAGGGTCCAACATAAGTAATTATATGGTTACTCATTGCTTGCATCAGAAACACATTTTGATCTTTTTTTTACTACTGGTAACTCATGTGGTTTGCCCCTCAATACTTTGATTAATATTAGAAAAAAGAGGCAATGATCCACCAATTGTCAAAGTTGAACTTTATGTATTTTGAGCAATAATCATTTGACCACTCCTCTTCTAATACAATGTTCACACTCTTCTTCGAATTGGTACTCTAATAGAACTTGCACCTTTGTTTAAAAACTAAATACCTAAATACACAAGTGTCCCACTAGGCATGCCAACTTGTTTCTCGAGAATTTGGTTTGATGCTTGGTCGAATATTTTTAATAAACTAAACAAACTTGATTTGTGGATTCTTTTAATAAGACTAGCAAACATTTTTATTTTCAACCTAAGTTAGAGTATTTGATTTAGGATTCGACGATCAACATAAAGTTTCCTATGAACATTATTAACAATGCATTACTTGCAATAAATAGATTTATAGAAAGTCTTAGATAGCTCACAATCTTAACACTTGAAATCTTCACTAGCTTCGGAAAACATAAATGATGTAAAAAGTGGTTAAAAACTTGGAAAGTAAATGTTCAAAAGAAAGATAAATTCAAGCACTATGCATTTGAAAAATAAATATTGCAAAGAAGTAACATTGTGTGAAACCTAAAACCATAATAATAATAATAATAATAATAATAATAATAATAATAATAATAATAATAATAATAATAATAATAATGAATAAGGTAAAATAGATATTTTAAGTAAAAGATAAAATGATTTATTAGTTATATAATTTAAAGGATTTAATAAATAAATATTAAGAAGATATTAAATAGATTCTTTAAAAGATAATGTAGTTATAAGGGGTGTACAAGCTGAACTAGATTTAGTGCATATCTAAATTGTCTTTTTAGTTAATATTCTATTAGGAGATAACTAAATTTTTTGGCAAAGAGTTTCACTACACATAATGAGTTGGGATAGTGGTAAAACACTGAAATCTAAAGCTTTACAGTGATTTTGAGATGGAAACACAAGGAGTTTTCACAAGGAGAATCAATAGTAGTTTTGAAATATTTTTAAATAGGAACATCTGAGAAGAGGCATAAAGTTTAAAGAAAATGTTAAAAGATTAGTTTAAACATTTGAATATAAAGGTAAGAGAACTTAACTAGTCTTTGTCTTTCTTTTAGGTATGAACTGAGTTCATATTATTATTAATATTATAATAATAATAAAAAGATTTATTATTATTATTATTATTATTATTATTATTATTGTTCCTATTATTATTACTATTATTATTATAACTATTATTAATATTATTATTACTATTATTATTACTATTATTACTATTATTATTATATTACTATTATTATTACCATTATTATTATTACTTTTATTGTTATTATTATTATCACTACAAAAAATATTGATATTTGTGAAGGTTAAAATTACAAATTTTAGTGATTAAAAACTGTCACAAATGAAATTTTTAACAGTTACAATAACTATGACCATTACACATGTCAAAAACAGTTGGTGACAAAAATATTTTAATTGCTGGTATTGTTGTCAAAAAAGGAAAAAAAATAATAGCCGTTAAACACCACTATAAAATGTACTATAATTTGATAATATTTTATCATATTTTGATAGTTAAAAATCGTCACAAAATATATCACATTTTGACGATTCAAAACTGACACAATATATATTATATTTCAACAGTTAGAAATCGTCATAAAATATATCATATTTTGACGATTAAAAAAAGTATCACAAAATATATCATATTTTAATAGTTAAAACCACCACAAAATATATCATGTTTTCATAGTTAAAAATGTCAAAAATTATTTGGAATATTTTTAAATTTTTTTAAAATTCCAAAAAATATTTATTAATTGAGCCTGGTAGGAGGATACCTTGAGCCTGGTGTATCAAATCTCTAACCAAACTCTAGAAATCGAAAGGCCTGACCCTTGAAGCAAACCATGCATAATTTTGAAAATCTCTTATTCATTTTAATCATAGCAAATCTAAAAACCACACGAAAAAAACAAACTTATATTTTGCATTGGCATACAACAACTCATATTTTATACACGCGTGTTAATAATATTCTTTTGTCTAAGCTCCTTATATAATATAACTCAAGTACAAATTCAAAGAAAAATTCTTTCCTAACACGCTAAGGAACAAAATTTAACAAGTGTCAAGGAAGAATGAACTTCTAGGTGTCAGACACAAGGAGCATGGAAATATCTATGATGTCAACTTATACAACAAACAAGCCTTGTTTTAGGCCACTTCCATCTGAATGAAAACGTACCAAAGCATTCAAATTGAAATTGTCAATTAAAAAGAATATTTTTGGCCTAGGCTTGATTTCATATCCACATCACATAGCACATGTTAATTTATTGGTCTAATTAAAAAAGTTCATGGTTAAATGCTTTGTTTAATTAATTATAATTTGACTTGGAATGGATTTTTATTATTAAGGACCATTAAATTAGTAAGGACAGACTTGGAATCTCCTTGGCGAGGCCTTTTAAGATTAACAAACCAAACAATTATTCACAACCCTATGTATAAAAGTACAAGCTTAACCATAATGCATTCATAAGAATTATTGAAATGAGAAAAATATTTTTTTTTCATACTCTCATTCTGTAGAGTCAATCAAGAGTATTAATAGCTGCCAAAGCCATATCTCTATTTGAATGTTTGACAAAACCACATCCTTCAAACAATATGGGAAAAAAATATTTGTTTAGTATTACATCAAATTAAACACGAACATACAAAAACACAAAAAGTAATCCTAGAAAAACAAAATAGAATGCTTCCAGATATAGATAAGAACAATAAAATTACTCATTGCACCAACCAAATTATACTTCCCATAAGAATTATGAAATAGAGAAGCACAAAAACCAACCCCTTATTGTAACACCCCAAATTTAGGATGTTACGAGAAGCTATCATTGCTCTTTATGTTTAAAAGTAAAACGATTATATCACAAAAAGGCACTTAAAAAACTTATAATTTAAATGTAAATAGGTAATCCAAAACTTCTATTGAAAATAGTAATAATAGAAAAAAAACAAAGTTCCAATTAAATACTAGAAATCAACTAAATAAATAATAAACCCCCGAGTTCATTCCATCCTCTCCGCAATCTACTTTGAGTCAGAAACATCTACATTACAATCTGCTCCCGTATAACACACATGTTATACAATCATCGCACAGGCAACAAACACACAAACAAATAAATAAGGGTAAGTTAACCATAAACAATGATATATAAAAGAATTTTGTAAACAAAACATATCTAATAATACTTAACATTGTTAGGAATACAAGTGTGAGTCTAAGTCCCACATTGACCAGAAATGAGAAAGTAGAGCACTATATAAGAATAAAGACCCATAAACCCATTGCCTTAAGGTTTTGGGTTGAGAGTGGTGTCAGTG